>Ga0302319_10003658_pt1 | contig 31958 bp, 28 predicted proteins | sample Bog_T0_2_FD_203319 | JGI IMG/M metagenome (GOLD analysis project Ga0302319, IMG submission 203319) | Peat permafrost microbial communities from Stordalen Mire near Abisko, Sweden - Bog_T0_2 | ecosystem: Environmental > Terrestrial > Soil > Wetlands > Peat | place: Sweden: Abisko, Stordalen Mire... | reverse complement strand
CGTCCACTCATAGAACCCGTTGGCGGGGACAAGGCACCGCCTCGTGGCCGTGGCCTTTCGAAATGCCGGAAGCGTGGAGACCGTCTCGGCCCGGGCGTTCGCGATGAGCTTTGGATGGGGGCCGTGTCCGCCAAAGGGAATGAACCCCCACCTCATGGGCCTGACTGCCGGGCCCGACTCCGTCGTGGCGACCACGGGCACCGTGGTGGTGAGCGTCACATTGAAGCGCGGCACCACCCAGTCGGGGATTTCCAGGGGAACGCCCAGGGCGCGCGAGATGGCGTTTATCGCGGCGTCGGTCTTATGGAGCGTGTAGCGGACGCACATCGGGGCGGTGGAGGAAATTTCTGGTGCTGCCGATGCCCAACGGTTGCCGGGTTTTCGTGGGCGTCAACCCGCGCAACGTGGACCCTCACCGCGCGTCAAATGCACCGCGAAGCTCGGAGCAGAGCCTGTCATGGAGCGTCTGCCGCTTCCTGAACAGCGCGGCACGGGCCTTGTCAGGGACGCATCGGGTGGTCTCATCCAGCGAAACGCTCCGGAGGCACAGTTCCGCAAGCGCGGAAGCCGAGCCGCGGCCCTTGGAATCGCACCACCCGGCCTGGAGTGCGCCGCCGAGCGCCGCGCTCTCGTCCTCCGCCATCGCGACCACGGGTACACCGAAGATGTCGGCGGCGACCTGGCGCCACAGGGCCGAGCGTGCGCCGCCTCCCGTCAGGCGTATCTCCTTCGCCTTGACCCCTAGCGCAGCAAGCCTGCGAAGGCCGTAGTTCATTCCGAGCGTCGTCCCCTCGATCGCTGCGCGGGCCATGTGCCCCTGCGAGAGGGTCCTCCGGTCGAGGCCAAAATAAACCCCGGTTCCCCTGGGCAGGTTTGGGGTGCGCTCGCCGTCCAGGTAGGGAAGCAGCGTGAGGCCGTCGGACCCCGCAGGGGCCAACGCGGCATTCGTCTCAAGGTCGGAGAGGGACCAGCCGAAGAGCGCCCTCACCTGCTCGGTGACGCCCGTCACGTTCATCGTGCACAGGAGCGGGAGCCAGCCCCCGGTCGACGAGCAGAACGCCGCAACCTCCCCATTCGGGTCCACGACCGGCTTCCGCGAGAAGGCGTAGATCGTGCCGCTCGTGCCAAAGCTCGCCGTCACGGCGCCGGGAACCACGTTGCCGGTGCCTATGGCTCCCATCATGTTGTCGCCGCCCCCCGCGCTTACGATCGTGCCCGCCGGAAACCCGTAGCGGTTTGCGACCTCGGGCCGTAGCGTCCCGCAGGGTTCATGCGAGGGAGAGAGCGGCGGCAGGCAGTTGGCGACCCGGCCGTCCACGGCGGACATGGCAGCCGGCGACCACACGCGTTTTCTCACGTCCAGGAATGCCGTCCCGGAGGCGTCGCCATACTCCATGAAGTAGTTTCCCGTCAGGTGAAAATTCAGGAAGTCATGCGGGAGCAGGATATGGCGGAGACGCTTGAAGTTCGCGGGCTCGTGGCGCTTAAGCCACAGGACCTTGGGGGCCGTGTAGCCCGGAAGGAACGGGAGGCCGGTCTTCCGGATCACGGCGGAGGTCCCGCCCAGTTTCCGCGTCAGGATTGCGCACTCGGGAGCGGTGCTCGTGTCGCACCAGAGCTTCGCGGGGCGGATGACCCGCCCCTTCTCGTCCAGGGGCACGAAGCCGTGCTGCTGTCCCGAAACCCCGATCCCGCGCACCCGCGACCGATCGACCTTGGAGGCCACCTCGCAGATGACCGTGTCCATGGCGGCGACCCATTCCTCGGGATGAGCCTCCATGTGGCCCGGGGGCAGCCCGGCTATCAGGTGGTGGGGCGCGCGCGCCTCCGCCACCACGCGCCCCGTGTCGAGGTCGAGCGCAATCGCCTTTACGCTCTGGGTTCCGCTGTCGACCCCGACATACAGGCTCATGGCAGCCTTAGTATCCGGTCAGGTAGGAGTTGAACAGGTTCTCCAGGTATTCCTGGCGGCCGCTCCTCGGGGAAGGTTCACCCAGCTTCGTGAGAACAAGCTTCTCCAGCTCCTTGAATCCCACCTTGCCCTTCTCGATCTGCTTGCCGATACCGGAATCATAGCTCGCGTAGCGGTCGGCAAGGAACCCGTCGAGCTTACCGTCGGCGAGGATCCGGCGGGCGATCTTGAAGGCCAGGGCGTAGGTATCCATGCCGCCGATGTGGGCGAAGAAAAGGTCCTCAGGGTCGATCGACGGCCGGCGGAGCTTCGCGTCAAAGTTCAGGCCGCCCTTTCCAAGGCCGCCCGCGCGCAGGATCGAGACCATCGCGAGCGTGATCTCCTTCACGTCGGTGTTGAACTGGTCGGTGTCCCAGCCGAGGAGCGTGTCGCCCGCGTTGGCGTCGATCGAGCCCAGCATCCCCTGCGAGGCGGCGACCTCGATCTCGTGCTGGAACGAGTGGCCGGCAAGCGTCGCGTGGTTTGTCTCGATGTTGAACTTCAGGTGCTTCTCAAGGCCAAAGGTCCTCAGGAAGGCGATGCCGCTCGCGACGTCGAAGTCGTACTGGTGCTTCGTGGGCTCCTTCGGCTTCGGCTCGATGTAGAACTGGCCCTTGAAACCGATGCGCTTGGCGTGGTTGACCGCCATGTGGAGGAACTGAGCCAGGTGCTCCTGCTCACGCTTCAGGTTGGTGTTGAGGAGCGTCTCGTAGCCCTCGCGGCCGCCCCAGAAGGTATAACCGTCGCCGCCCAGCTCATGGGTCACCTCCATGGCCTTCTTCACCTGCGCGGCAGCATAGGCGAAGACGTGGGCGTCGGGGTTTGTCGCCGCGCCGCACATGTAGCGCGGGTTCGAGAACAGGTTGGCGGTGCCCCAGAGGAGGCGGACCCCGGTCGCCTTCTGCAGCTGCTTGGCGTGCGCCACGAGGGCGTCCAGGTTGCGGTTCGACTCGGCGAGGGTCGCGCCCTCCGGCGCGATGTCGCGGTCGTGGAAGCACCAGAAGGGCGCCTCGATCTTCACGAAGAACTCGAACGCGGCGTCCATCCGGCGCTTGGCAACCGAGATCGCGTCCTTGCCCGCTTCCCAGGGCCGCTTGATCGTTCCCGGGCCGAACGGGTCGCCGCCCACGCCGCGGAAGGAGTGCCAGTAGGCAATTGAGAAGCGCAGATGCTCCCTCAGGGTCTTGCCGTCAACCACCTCCGCGGGGTCGTAGTGCCTGAAAGCCAGGGGGTTCTCGGACTTGGGTCCCTCGAACCGGACATGCGGGACGCTGAAGAATTGGGGTTTCTTTGTTTTCGGCATTGCTGTCGAGGATTACCACGACCGCCCCTCGACCGTCGAGATTTCCTTGGCGCCACAAATGGACGGACCCCTTGTCATCGCGGCAAAACTGCCCACTTTTAGCGGGATGTTCCCCCGTATCCCCACCCTCTCCCTTCTCTTCCTGTCAGCCGCGGCCGCGGCCACCGCCGCCGATTTCAAGGTCCTCTCCCACTACCCGATACCGGGCGACGTCCGCTACGACTACCTCCGGGTGGACCCCGACATGCGGCGCCTCTACGTGTCCCATGGCAACAAGGTGGACGTGCTCGACGTCGACACGGGCGCCACGCTGGGCGAAGTGTCACCGATGAAGGGGGTCCACGGTATCGCTATCGTCCCGGCACTGAAGCGCGGGTTTATCACGTCGGGCGGGGACCGGACCGTCGTGATGTTCGACGTCACCACGCTCAAGGTCCTTAAGGTCATCACCGGGCTGGGGATGAAGCCCGACGCCATCGAGTACGATCCCGAGACCCAGAAGGTCTATGTTGCGAACGGCCAGTCGGGCGGGATCACGGTCATCGACCCGGCATCTGGCGAGATCACCGCCACGGTGCCGATCGAGGGGAAGCTGGAGGGCCTCGCCTTTGACGGGAAAGGCCGCCTCTTCGTCAACACCGAGGACAAGAGCATGATCCAAGTCGTGGACACCCATACGCTAAAGCCTCTGGCAGCGTGGCCGATCGCCCCGGTTGAGGGCGGAACGGGGCTGGCTATCGACCCGGTGACGCACCGGCTCTTCTCGGCCGGCGGCAATGGCAAGCTGGCTGTCGTCAACAGCGACACCGGCGCCCTGGTCGCCACCCCGGAGATCGGCGAGGATCCCGACGGGGACGCCTTCGACGCGACCAACGGGTACATCTTCACCTCGAGTGTGCTCGGGACGCTCACGATCCTGCACGAGGACTCGCCCGACGCTTACAGCCTGGTGCAGACCGTCACCACCGCGCGCGGGGCGCGCACGATCACGCTCGACGCCAGGACCGGGCGCGTGTTCGTGGCCACGGGGAAGTTCGGGGACGCGCCTGCGCCGACTGCGGACAATCCCCATCCCCGGCCCCAGGCCCAGCCGGGCACGTTCGAGGTGCTTGCTGTCGGGCGCCAGGCTCCCTAGGCCGACGGCCTGAAGGCCATCGCGAAGTAAACGGCCAGGAGAATGAACAGGAAGCTCACGGCGTAGTTCCACGTGATGCGTTCCTTCAGGACGACCCAGGCGAACGCGACGAAGACAACGAGCGTGATAGCCTCCTGGATGATCTTCAGCTGGTAGCCGCTCAGGTTGTCGGTCATGTAGCCCATCCGGTTCGCCGGTACCTGGAGGCAGTACTCGAAGAACGCCACGCCCCAGGCCACCAGGATGGCGACGATCATCGGGCGGCCCTCGAGCCACCTGAACTTCAGGTGGCCGTACCAGGCCGCGGTCATGAACACGTTGGACCCGAGCAGAAGCAGCACGACTTTGTACATGGTGGGGCTAATCGAGACCGGGACACCGGGTTTCGCAAGCGCGGGAACCGCCGGCCGCCGCTGCGGAAAACCCGAAAATTTCCGAAGAGGATGCTTGATTGCCGCAAATCGCGCCCTATACCTTGCCGACAGTTCTGTCCGCACCTATACTTCCGAATGACAATCAAAACCTATCTCAAGCCGTCCTGCGGATGGTCCAATGGCGTTCGCGCCGTCCTGCGCAAGTATAGTCTAGACTACCAGGATATCGACATCATCGGTGACCGGTCCAATTACGCTGAGATGGTCCAGAAGTCGGGCCAGCCCCTCTCGCCGTGCGTCGAGATCGACGGGGTCATGCTGGCCGACGTGTCGGGCGAGGAGGTCGAGAACTATCTCCTCTCCAACGATCTTGTGAAGCCGACGGAGAATGCGTCCGGTGTGCCGACCAACGCGGGATGCTCCGACGAGGAGCACTCCAAAATGGCCACCAAAACGATCCGCTTCTTCTGACGAGAGGTCCTGCTCACCATCACCAAAGTTCCCGCAGGGCCGGCTCTCAAAACGATCCCCGGCCCCTTTTTTTGCACATACGCCAACACCCTGAACGACGCCTGCGATAAGGCCCGAAAGCTGCTAAGCACCCACAAAGCTCTGTTCTCCAGAAATGTCCACCCCACCTGACCTCGCCCGCAAGCCCCGGCGCAGGGCCACCGGCCTGCCGAAGAAGCAGGGCCTTTACGATCCGTGGTATGAGCACGACGCCTGCGGCGTCGGTTTCGTGGTGGACATCAAGGGCCGCAAGTCGAACAGCATCCTAAAGCAGGCGATCCAGCTGCTTAAGAACCTCGACCACCGCGGAGCGGCGGGCTCCGAGGCCAACACGGGCGACGGCGCCGGCGTCCTGCTCCAGATCCCCCACCGCTTCCTCAAGGAGGCCTGCAAGAAGGCGAAGATCGACCTGCCCGGCCCGGGTGAATACGGCTGCGGCCTGGTGTTCCTTCCCCGCGACCGCATCAAGCGCAGGCGCTTGGAGGAGCGTTTCGAGAAGATCATCCAGTCGGAGGGCCAGGTCGTCCTCGGCTGGAGGACCGTGCCGGTCGACAACAGCTCCCTCGGGGAGACGGCCCGCGCGTGCGAGCCGATGATCCGCCAGATCCTGATCGGGCGCGGCCCGGCGACTACGGATGCCCTGGCGTTCGAGCGGAAGCTCTACGTGATCCGCAAGAGGGCCTACCGCGACATCCGCACCTCCACGATGGACGGCGCCGAGACCTGGTACATGCCGAGCCTCTCCTACAAGACGATCGTCTACAAGGGCATGCTCCTCACGGGCCAGCTGGAGCCGTACTTCACGGACCTGCAGTCCCCGTCCATGGAGACGGCGCTGGCGCTCGTACACTCGCGCTTCAGCACGAACACCTTCCCGAGCTGGGACCGCGCGCACCCCTACCGCTACATCGCGCACAACGGCGAGATCAACACGCTCCGGGGCAACATCAACTGGATGCGCGCAAGGGAGGCACTCTTCGAGTCCGACCTCTTCGGGGACGACATCAAGAACATCCTGCCGATCGTGAACCCGAACGGGAGCGATTCGTCGATGTTCGACAACACCCTCGAGCTCCTGATCCTCGCGGGACGCTCGCCGGCGCACGCGATGATGATGATGATCCCGGAGCCCTGGTCCGGCAACGAGCGCATGGACGACGACCGGAAGGCGTTCTACCAGTACCACTCGTGCCTCATGGAGCCGTGGGACGGCCCTGCCTCGATCGCGTTCACGGACGGCGTCCAGATCGGCGCCGTGCTCGACCGCAACGGGCTGCGCCCCTCGCGCTACTATGTGACCAAGGACGGCACGGTCATCATGGCCTCCGAGGCCGGCGTCCTCGACACGCCGCCCGAGAACGTCCTCCAGAAGGGCCGGCTCCAGCCGGGCCGCATGTTCATGGTCGACACCGCCGAGGGCCGGATCATCGAGGACGAGGAGATCAAGGGGAAGATCATCTCGGAGCGCCCGTACCGCAAGTGGCTCGATGAGCACCTGGTCCACCTGAGCGACCTCCCGGAGGCGCCGGAACTCCCCCAGCCCGACCACAAGACCCTGCTGCAGAGGCAGATCGCCTTTGGCTACACGAACGAGGACGAGCGGATCATCCTGACGCCCATGGCAAAGGACGGCGTCGAGGCCACGGGCTCGATGGGCAACGACGCGGCCCTGGCCGTCCTCTCGAGCAGGCCACGGCTCCTCTACGACTACTTCAAGCAGCTCTTCGCCCAGGTCACCAACCCCCCGATCGACTGCATCCGCGAGGAGATCATCATCGGGGCGGAGACGCGCCTGGGCTCCGAGGGCAACCTGCTAAACCCGCAGCCTTCGGCGTGCCGCCGCGTGGAGCTCAAGTGGCCGATCCTGACCAACGAGGAGTTCGCGAAGCTTCGCCGGATGGCGGTTCCGAACCTGACCGTGGGCGTGCTGCCGATCCTCTTCCGGGTGACCCGGGGCGAAAAGGGCCTCGCCAAGTCCCTGGAGGAGCTCTGCGCCATGGCGCGCCGGATGATCGAGGAGGATGAGATCAACGTCATCATCCTGAGCGACCGCGGGGTTAACCGCGATTTTGCCCCGGTTCCCGCCCTCCTGGCCGTCTCCGGGCTCCACCACTACCTGATCCGGGAGGGCCTGCGCACCCGCGTGAGCCTCGTGCTCGAGACGGGCGAGGCCCGCGAGGTCCACCACTTCTCGACCCTGATCGGCTACGGCTGCAGCGCCATCAACCCCTATGTCGCGTTCGAGGCGATCGACGACATGATCAAGGAGGGGCTGCTCCCGAAGCTGGACCACAAGACCGCCTGCAAGAACTTCGTGAAGGCCGCCACCAAGGGCGTCATCAAGGTGATGTCGAAGATGGGCATCTCGGCCATCCAGAGCTACCGCGGCGCGCAGGTGTTCGAGGCCCTCGGCCTCAAGCAGGACGTGATCGACCACTATTTCACGGGCACGGCCTCCCGCGTGGGCGGGATAGGCCTGGACGTGATCGCGCAGGAGGTCTTGATGCGCCACCACGACGCCTTCCCGTCGCGCCCTGTGAACGGCCATGTTCTGCCCTCGGGCGGCCAGTACCAGTGGAGGAAGGACGGCGAGCAGCACCTGTTCACGCCGGAGTCGATCCACAGGCTCCAGAAGGCGGTCCGCACCGGCAGCTTCAAGGTTTTCCAGGAGTATTCGGCTATCGTGAACGACCAGGCGGTGAACGCCTGCACGCTGCGCGGCCTCCTCGAGTTCAAGGCCTCCAGCCCCATCCCGATCGAGGAGGTGGAGCCGGTCGAGTCCATCGTGAAGCGCTTCAAGACGGGAGCCATGTCCTACGGCTCCATCAGCAAGGAGGCGCACGAGACGCTCGCGATCGCGATGAATCGCATCGGGGGCAAGAGCAACACCGGCGAGGGTGGCGAGGACCCGTCCCGCTATGTGCTTGAGCCCAACGGCGACTCCAAGAACTCCGCGATCAAGCAGGTGGCCTCCGGCCGCTTCGGCGTCACGAGCGAGTACCTGGTGAACGCGCGTGAGCTGCAGATCAAGATGGCCCAGGGCGCCAAGCCCGGGGAAGGCGGCCAGTTGCCCGGCTCCAAGGTCTATCCGCCGATCGCGCGGACCCGCCTCACGACGGCCGGCGTGGGCCTCATCTCCCCGCCGCCCCACCACGACATCTACTCGATCGAGGACCTGGCGGAGCTGATCCATGACCTGAAGAACGGCAACCGCTTCGCGCGGGTGAGCGTGAAGCTCGTGGCCGAGGTCGGCGTAGGCACGATCGCCGCCGGCGTCGCGAAGGCCCACGCCGACGTGGTGCTCATAAGCGGCTACGACGGCGGCACGGGCGCATCGCCCCAGACGTCGATCATGCACGCGGGCCTCCCCTGGGAGCTCGGCCTCGCCGAGACCCATCAGACCCTGGTGCTCAACAACCTGAGGAGCCGCATCGCGGTCGAGACGGACGGCCAGCTCAAGACCGGCCGCGACGTCGTGATCGCCTCCCTGTTGGGTGCCGAGGAGTTCGGGTTCGCAACGGCGCCCCTGGTGGCCACCGGCTGCATCATGATGCGTGTCTGCCACCTGAACACCTGCCCGGCGGGTGTCGCGACGCAGGACCCGCAGCTGCGCGCGCGGTTCACCGGCAAGCCCGAGCACGTCGTCAACTTCATGAGGTTCATCGCGGAGGAGGTCCGCCAGATCATGGCCCAGCTCGGCTTCCGCACGATCGAGGAGATGGTCGGCCACTCCGACCGGCTCGAGGCCAGGAAGGCCGTGACCCACTGGAAGGCCAAGGGCCTGGACTTCAGCAACATCCTCTACCAGCCGGACATGGACGAGAACGTGGGCCGCTTCTGCCAGATCAAGCAGGACCATGGCCTGGACAAGTCCATGGACCTGACGATCCTTCTCAACACCTGCCGCCCCGCGATCGAGCGGGGCGAAAAGGTGTTCGCCGAGATCCCGATCCAGAACGTCCACCGCGTGGTGGGCACGATAACGGGCGGCGAGCTTACGAAAAAGTGGGGCGCCAAGGGCCTGCCCGAGGACACGATCCGGATCCTGTTCAAGGGGTCGGCGGGCCAGAGCTTCGGGGCCTTCATGCCGAAGGGCATGACCTTCTACCTGGAGGGCGACACGAACGACTACTTGGGCAAGGGCCTCTCCGGCGGCAAGATCATCGTCTACCCGTCCTCGAAGGCCACCTTCGTGCCCGAGGACAACGTGATCGTCGGAAACGTGGCCTTCTACGGCGCGACGAGCGGCGAGGCCTACATCCGCGGCATTGCCGGCGAGCGGTTCTGCGTCCGCAACAGCGGCGTCACCGCGGTGGTCGAGTCGGTGGGCGACCATGGCTGCGAGTACATGACGGGCGGACGCGTCGTGATCCTAGGGCCCGCGGGACGCAATTTCGCGGCGGGCATGTCGGGCGGCATCGCCTATGTGCTCGACGAGGTCGGCAACTTCGCAAAGAGCGTCAACACCCAGATGGTGGGGGTCGAGAAGCTCGAGAACCCTGCGGAAATCGCCGAGGTCCGCGCCCTGGTCGAGAAGCACCTGGCCTACACGAAGAGCGAGCGGGCCAAGCGCGTGCTCGCGGAGTGGGACAAGATGGTCCCGTGCTTCGTGAAGGTCATGCCAAACGACTACAAGCGCATGCTGGCGTGCATCGAGCGCGCCCATGGGCAGGGACTCACAGGCGAGGAGGCCATCATGGCCGCCTTTGAGGAGAATGCCCGCGACCTTTCGCGCGTTGGCGGCAACTAAGGCCCACCCCCCGAACGCACCTACCACGATGGGAAAACCAACTGGATTTCTAGAATACCTCCGGGAGCTGCCGGCGGACCGCACCCCGCTTGAGCGCGTGGGCGACTGGAAGGAGTTCCATGAGCACATGGAGGAGGACAAGCTCAAGAAGCAGGGCGCCCGCTGCATGAACTGCGGCGTGCCGTTCTGCCACACCGGCAAGCTGGTGAGCGGGATGGCCTCGGGCTGCCCCGTGAACAACCTGATCCCGGAGTGGAACGACCTGGTCTACCGCGGCCTCTGGCGGGAGGCGCTCGAGCGCCTCCACAAGACGAACAACTTCCCCGAGTTCACCGGGCGCGTGTGCCCTGCCCCATGCGAGGGCTCGTGCGTCCTGGGCATCAACGCCCCGGCGGTCACGATCAAGAACATCGAATGCTCGATCATCGACACCGGCTGGAGCGAGGGATGGGTCCTGCCCGAGGTCCCCGCGTTTAGGACCGGCAAGAAGGTCGCGGTCATAGGGTCCGGCCCCGCGGGGCTCGCCGCCGCAGCGCAGCTCAACCTGGCGGGGCACACCGTCACGGTCTTCGAGCGCGCCGACCGCCCCGGCGGGCTTCTCATGTACGGCATCCCGAACATGAAGCTCGACAAGAAGGAGGTCGTGCTCCGGCGCATCCGCCTGATGGAGGAGGCGGGGGTCAAGTTCATCTGCAACGCCACCGTGGGCGAGAACGTGGAGCCGCAGATCTTCCTGAAGGAGTTCAACGCGACCGTGATCTGCACCGGCGCGACGCAACCCCGCAACCTTCCGATCGAGGGCCGCGACCTGGGCGGCGTCCACTTCGCGATGGAGTTTTTGACGGCAAACACGAAGGCCGTCCTCAACGGCGGCAGCGAGCACACACCCATCCACGCCGGCGGCAAGGACGTGGTCGTGATCGGCGGCGGCGACACGGGAACCGACTGCGTGGGCACGTCCCTGCGCCACGGGTGCAAGAGCCTGGTGCAGATCGAGATCCTGCCCAAGCCCCCGACGGATCGTGCGCTCGATAACCCCTGGCCCGAGTGGCCCAAGGTCTACAAGATGGACTACGGCCAGGAGGAGGCCGCGGCGCGCTTTGGCTCGGATCCCCGGGTCTACCTCACGACAGTGAAGAAGTTCACGGGCGACGCCCAGGGGAGGGTCAAGGACCTGACGACCGTCGAGATCAAGTGGGACCGGAACGAGCAGGGCCAATTCGTGCCCAAGGAGCAGCCGGGCACCGAGAAGGTGCGTCCCGCGCAGCTGGTCCTCCTCGCGATGGGCTTCCTGGGGCCCGAGCAGCCGCTCCTCAAGGAGATCGGCGTCGCCTGCGACGCGCGCTCGAACGTGAAGGCCGACTACGAGAAGTACGCGACCAGCCTGCCCGGCGTGTTCGCCGCGGGCGACTGCCGCCGGGGCCAGAGCCTGGTCGTATGGGCGATCAACGAGGGCCGGGGCGCGGCGCGCGAGTGCGACCGCTACCTGATGGGCTCGACGGATCTCCCGTAGGCCCCCTATTCGACCAAGGCAACCTGGTGCGCGACCGGCCCCAGCCGGTCGGCGATCTTGACGGTGTCGCCCATGCGCCTGCCCAGCAGCTGGCGGCCGAGGGGCGACGATGCCGTGACGACCGTGGCCACCCCGTCGCCATCCCGGGCCTCGAGCCCCCCCGACTGCGGGCCCATGAGGAAATGAACCCTGCCTGCCTTCGACTCGAGGGTCACCAGGGCGCCCGAGGCGATCTCCTCTCCGGGCCCGAATGTCCTCAGAACAAGCGCCTTCCACGCTGTGATGGCGTCCGCGATCTCGGAGGCTATCCGTGCCTGGCCCGCCGCCAGGTAGGCCGCGCTCTGGCTGCGCATATCGTACTTGTCCTCGGCGCGGCTCTCCTCGTTGGTGGCCTCGTCGCGCGAGCCGAGCGCAGCCTCTGTCTGAAGGGCCAGCTCGGACTCCAACTGCGTTATGACGGACCGTGTAAGGGCGCTCTTGTCCATTGGGGATCTGCGGTTATACCTCCCTGTCCCCGATGCCGTCAAAGCCGATCCCAGGATCCACCGGGGAGGTCCTCACTTGCCTCCCCTCACCGTACATCCCGCACCCGGGGACGGGACTCCTGTACCTGCCGCGGTTCATCGCCAAGTGCAAGTATGTGAAGGAACATGGCGCATTGCCCGCCAGCTACGCGAAGAACTTCAAACGGGGGATAGACCGGTTCCTGTGCCTGCATCTGGGGATCGACCCCTCCGAGGTGGAAAGTATGGTGCGCGAGGCCTCGGACGACGAGGAGATCGAGCGGGGGCTCAATCGGCTGCTGCCGAGCGACCCCAAGGCCGCAAAATGGAACCGGGAGCTGGTCCAGAAGGGCATGACGGAGGCCGGGCGGGAATTCCTGAAGGAGGCGCTCACGGCCATGGGATGCGCGGACCGGGCGGAGGAAATCAAGAGCGTGCCCGACCTGATCGACTTCGACGAGGGGAGGATCGATTGATCAAGGGCCAAAAGGTCGTCTGCATCAACGACACCTTCAACGGGTTCGTGAAGGCGGTCTACAAGGAGCTGCCCGTCAAGGGCAAGACCTACACGATCCGCGAGGTGTTCCTCGGCAGGGAGAAGATCGTGAAGGGCGGCGACTCCGCGACCGTGGGGCTCCTGCTCGTAGAGCTCGTGAATCCCCCGGACCCCTTCCATGTCGGGAAGCAGGAGCTCGGGTTCTCGTCCGAGCGCTTCGCGCCGCTGGAGGAGCTTCCGCCCGAGGAGGCGGAGGTCGGTGCGGAGGTCGGCGCGGGGGTAGAATACGGTTCCTGGTCGAATTGATCCGGCGGGGGATCAGTCGATCACCCTGACCGTGAGCTCGCAGGTGGCAGCGGGCACCGCCTCGGCGAGTTTGGGGTCGAGCAGGTAGAAACGCAGGAGGCTCCTCCCGGGCTTGAGCGCGTAGAACGAGACCGTGGTCGCCGGCCGTGAGCCCGCCTCCTCGGCGGCCGCCTCGACCTTCATCGGGCCCATCTGCTCAAGAACCCGGGTGTCGTTGGAGGCGATCTCCCAGAGATGGCCCGAGCCGGGCTCGGGCCCCGGGAGGACCACCCGGACAGCGGAGACCAAGCCCATTTCCACGTCGGGGGAGGGCCGGTCGACATGCAGGTATATCGTTCGCGTCGTCTTCGGCTCCCTCACGGGAGCCGTGTCGCACCCGGGCAAAAGGACGAGGGACCCGAGGGCAGCAAAAACCAGGGGCGTGAGTCGGGGTTTCATTGGTCTAGGGCCGGAGCTCCGACACTGCAGGCCTTCCGACGTGGCGGCGAATCGATTCTAGGTTCTGCCTGACCAGGGCGCCCATGGATTCGCAGGTCCTGTATTCGGGCCTGCCGTAGTACTCGGCGAGCGACTCCCGGAGCTGGTGGATCTTCTCCGGAGGCGAGATGGGGTCGTGCTCCATCTCCGTGAGGAGCCTGCCCAGGCGGCCGGCGGCCAGCTCGGCGCGGTGGAGCAGAAGCGTCTGCTCCTCCCTCAAGTACTGCTTTGCCGTCTCCGGGCGAAGCTGCCGGTCGCAGTACCGCACAAGGGGCGCGTTCTCCTTGAAGAACTGCGGCCGGTAGAAGTTCCGCACGCCGTTGTAGCTCTGCTGGTCGAAGTCCATGGCCCTCACACGGAGCTGCATGTCCTCGAAATCGGGCGTCACGACGAACACGAAGTTGTAGGACCGCATGTCCCCGAGGAGCCGGACGAAGCAGCGCTCGTTGAACTTGACCAGCTCCTTGGCCACGCGGATCGGGGAGAGCTCCGGCCTGTTGAGCCAGTTCTCGATGAAGATGTCGCCGGGTATCCCGGCCACGTGCTCCTCGATCAGCGTGCTCCCGCTTGTCAGGAAGTTCAGCCGGTTCGGGGAGAGAAGGTGCTCCAGCTCGAGCCCGTACACGCGCGAGGCGTCCGCCTTCTTCACGTAGAAGTAGTCCTGGTTGTCGTTGTAGGCGTTGACGATCCGGATCCGGAACGGGGTCGAGTTGCCGAACGTGCAGAAGTCCACGCGGTCGGCGTAGAGGTGCTGCACGACCGACATGTCGCCGTCGACCCTAAGGAGCGCGTATACTTCCTTGAGCGCCTCGTTGAGCGAGCGCATCTCCGCCCCGTCGTAGATCACCGTGTCCCAGAGCGTCGGCTTCCCGTTTGCGTCCGAAAGCGGGATCACCTCAGTGAAGCCGCGTAGCCGCTCGTACGTGACGGGAAGGTCCCGCTCCCGCTTGTAGGCGCTCAGGTACCCGCGCAGCCCCTCCCCGATCGGGAACGTCGGCTTGCGCCGGGTCGGCGGTATTTCCGCAACCTTGGCCAGGGCCTTGGCGATCCGGGGCGATTTCAAGGTGCGGCCCTGTCGCGAAGCGGGTCCCCATTCGCGGCCAACTCATGGGCCACGCGGCTTCCGACCCGGTACGCCGCCTCGAGCGAAGGGATATAACCCGCGTACTCCGAATGGAGGCTGTTGTTCACGTCCTGGCTTGGCGCCTGCATGCAGTAGTTGCTCGCCGTGCGCAGGAACAGGACCCTCTTAAAGTCCACACGCCCCATGCCGGAGAGGCGGCTTAACGCCGCAGCGATGCCCTGGTCCTCCATGTCCGACATCGCCATCTCCCCCTTCCCGTCCGTCCAAAGCCGGGTCCAGTCGCTGGCCCACTGGGTGAGGGCTTTGCCGTGCCAGTAGCGGCAGGAGCCGAATGTCTCGCCGCAGAACACGAAGGGGGGCCTCTGGGCGTTCGGGAAGCCCACGTACGTCGCGCGGTACTGTCGCATCGCGGCCGAGTCGGGTATCGGGGTGTCCTTGGTGAGCGCAAAGGCCCAGTCCACCAGCCTCCGGTTGAGCTCGTAGGCCATGGTCTCAGGCTCCCATCCCTCGCGCGCCGGCTTCTGGTTTGGGACCTTGGAGCCCACGGGAATGATCGCGTAGGGCCACGAGGGATCGCCCTCGCGGGCATCGATCTCGTACGCCACGTCCCCGTCGATCACGTAATGGGCCCATGCCGCGCTCCCGATCGAGCCCACCGCGGGATTCACGCCCGCGATCCCGTTCACGATCCAGTAGGTCTTCGAGAAATCGAATTTTCCGCTCAGGACGAGCGCCATGACCTGGTTGGACGCACGGACCGTGGTTCCCGAGACGACGCCGATGGTCCCGCTCCCGTCCGTCAGGACCGGGTGGTCCACGCCCGGGACCTGGATCGACTTTGTCCAGTTCTCGCGCTCCGCCCAGAACTGGAACTCGCCAGGCCTGTCGCCCTTGTCGGCACCGACCTCAAAGGTGACGACGATGGCGACCCTGACAGGAATCGGGTCCGCGGAAAACCCCGCGGCGGGAAGGAGAAGCGCGAGCCAGAGAAATCGGGAGAGACGGATCATGAGCCATCCGGCGGAGGGGGCGGGGTCACCTTGGAACCGGCCGGACCGGCCGGCCCGGGGCCGAGCCTGGGGGTCAGCTGGGTGGCCGCCTCGTCCAGTCGGGCCGAGGCGCCGTTCAAGACCTCGGACACGATGGCAATGTAGCCGACCACGTCCGACCAGTGCCGCTGCTCGATTCCCTCCCTCACGGCGGGGATCGTCTTCGCATCATAGCCGGTCAGGCGCCCCGGGGCGTACAGCATGTGCTGGTACCAGTCCCTGCCGGGCAGTCCCCGGGCGCTCGTGAGCGTCTGCTCCAGGCCCTGGAGAAGCTCGTTTAGGCGCGCGACCTCGGCGGCCGGCAGCCGGAAATCGGTGCCCGCGGCGTGGTCGAACGCATCATCGTAGGCCTCGGCGCTCCTCTTGAGCCGGGCAGCCGACTGCCTGAGCGCCGAGAAATCAAACCTCGGCACATCGCCCGGGCTCTCCGGCGCCGCGACCGGCTGGTCGGGGTCGGCCGCGAGCTTGAACGCGCCCTGGTCGATCAGCTGCCGGAGCTTCCTCGAATCCTCGCGCTCGGTGTCGGCAAGCTTCTCGATCTCGGAGACATAGCGGCCCACGGCGTTTGAGAGGCCCGTGAACCTCATCGGCAGGATGTCGGCGTCCGCGGACCTCAAAACCACGTGCCCGGCGGTCTGCGCGAGCGCCACCTCGTAGACGAACTTGGGGTCGCCAAACCGCACGAAGTGGTCGAAGGAATCGTAGGTTGAATGGTAGATTCCACCGTCCGAGTCCTCGCCCTCGTAGCCGAGATTGACGCACGAAATCCCGAGGTGCTGCAGGAAGGGCGTATAATCCGAGCCTGACCCGAGCGCAGGAAGGGGAAGGTCCCCTCCGGCCTCGGCGGCATCCTTCGCGGCCTGGGCCTCGGCACCCGTGCTGCCTTCCACGCCGTTGACGCGGATATTGGCGCGCAGGCGATCGAGGACGCTCACCCCGGTCTCGGGGTCAACGATGCCGCCGGCCACCTCATTGACAAGGTGCTCAAAGGAATGGCTGCCGCCAAAGAAGAGGAACCCGCGGGCATTGGTGTCGGAATTCACGTAGAGGACGGCCTTCTTCTTGAGCTCGTCGGCATGCGTCTCGGCCCACTCGGTGGAGCCGAGGAGACCGGGCTCCTCGCCGTCCCAGCTCGCGTAGACGAGGGTCCGCTTCGGCTTCCAGCCGCTCTTGGAAAGCGCACCGATGGACTTCGCCTCGGCCATGAGCGCAATGTTGCCGGCAAGCGGGTCCCAGGCCCCGAAGAACCAGCCGTCGTGGTGGTTGCCCCGGACGACCCACTGGTCCGGGTAGGTCGAGCCCTTCAGGACGGCGATCACGTCGTAGATGGTCTTTTGGCTCCAGTCGGAGGACACCGCGAGGTGCACCTTCGCCGGGCCTGGCCCGATGTGGTAGGTCAGGGGAAGGGCGCCCCTCCAGTTCTCGGGGGCGACGGGGCCCTCGAGCGCCGCGAGGAGCGGCTTTGCGTCGCCGTAGGAGATCGGGATAACCGGGATCTTGAGGAGGTCCTTGGCCTCGCTGATCTGGAGCCTCTTGGCGTTCTTCGTGGACCCGACCCCGGGGGTCAGGGGATCCCCGGAATACTGCGTGATGTCCGCGACCGACCCCCGCTGCACGCCATCCTCGGGGCGGTTGCCGCCCTTCGGGTAGACGTCCCCGGCAAAGTAGCCGTCCTCGTGGGGATCCGAGTAGATGATGCAGCCGATGGCCCCGTGCTCCTGGGCGAGCTTTGGCTTAAGGCCGCGCCAGCACGCGCCGTAGCGCGCGATGACGATCTTGCCCTTCACATCGATGGCGCGCCTCTCAAGGTCCGCGTAGTCCTGCTCGGTGCCGAAGTTCACGTAGACCAGGTCAGCCGTCACGTCGCCGTCCGCCCCGTAGACGTTGTACGGGGGCAGACCGCCGACCGGGTCCTGGGAGGTGCGGTCGCCGGCGATGGCCGGCTCGTTGAGGCGCGCCTTGAAGGCCGTGGGCGAGACAAGCTCGAGCGATTCCGACTTGGGCGTGGGATAGAGCACCTCGAACGTCTCGATGTGCGCGTCCCATCCCCACTCCTTGAATTTCGCGAGCGTGAAGTCCGCGTTCTCCTTGTCATGGGGCGAGCCCACCTGGTTCGGCCTGGAGCTCATCTGCTCAAGCCATCCGCGCATCTCCGCCCCGTCTATCGCGGCGTCAAACGTGTGCTCGGTCGCCGCCTGGGCCGTGGCCGCCGAGCTCTTGAATCCGGTCAAGGCGTCGGCTCCAGACGCCGAAACCGGGCCCATCGCCGCAACGCAGACAACCGCCGCCCCGGTCGCAAGGATCGATTTCATGGCAGCAGGAAAGCCGCAGGCCCGTGCGAGGGCAAGCGCCCAAGGGGCGCCAATAATGGTTTGCGCGCCCCGACTCCGAGGGACAGGGTCCCGGGAGCAGACCATGAACTCGCGCATCCTTGCCGTTATGGCCTCCGCACTGGCGCTCGTCGCGGGATGCTCCGATTCCCCGGTCGTGAAGGCGAAGGCCGAGATCCTGGCAGCCGACCGGGCCTTCAACGACAAGAGCGTCAAGGACGGCCCGAGGGCCGCGCTCGCCGCCTACCTGGTGAACGACGGAAAGCTCCTGGGCGAGTCCGACCAGGGTGCGGCAGGCATCAAGACCCTGTGCGACCAGCTTCCGGACACGGCAAAGCTCACCTGGGAATGCTCCTTCGTGGACGCCGACCCCGCCGGGGACATGGGCTACACGTGGGGCCACTACACCCTCACGATCCCGCTCCCGAAATACGGGGCGAAGCCCCTCACCCGGACGGGCACCTACGTGACGATCTGGAGGCGCCAGCTTTCGGGGGCCTGGAAGGTGGTCCTGGACGGGGGATCCCCGGACAAGGCGAAGTAGCGCGAAGCCGCTACTTCGTGATCGCCTCGGAGTCGAAGGGCTTACCGTCGGTGTCGAAGATCGCGATCTTCATTTCGGCGGCGTTCGCGTCGAGCGTCAGGAAGCCGAACCTCGACTCGGCGAAGAGCGCCCCGGGGGCGTTCCTCGCGACCTTCCCCAGGGGCGCCCCTCCCCCGCCGCTCATGAAAAAATGCACCCCGTCGCGCGGGTCCATATGGGCCATGGCGTGCTGGTGGCCGCACAGGTAGGCGTCGACGCGTCCCTTAAGGACCGGCCAGAGGCGCTCCTGCATGTACGTCATGTAGATCCCCGCCTTGGCGTTCCTCTCCGGGGCGAAGATCGGGTGGTGGCCGTAGACGACCTTCCAGCGGGAGGTGCTGGCCGCGATCGCGTGGTCGAGCCACAGGATCTCGGCCTCAGAGATCTCAGTCGTGTCGATGGCGAAGAACTGCACCGGGCCCGCCGTGAACGTGTAGTAGGGGGCGGGGAACCGCCACGTCGGGCTCCTGTAGGCAAGCTCTGCCGCGGCCCCGTCGTCGGAGTACCACTCGTGGTTGCCGAGTGACGGGTAGAACGTGATGCCCAGGGGCCCGTAGAGCGCCTCCCACCAGTCCCTCCAGCGCGGGTCGTCGGTGCCCGTCATCCCCGCGGGGTAGAAATTGTCGCCCAGGGTGATCCCCAGGTCGAATGGCTGCGCCTTGCCAAGGGTGACGATTGCTGCGGCCACGTCCCTCTGCCCCTGCGAGCCCGCCCCGAAGTCTCCCATGGCAACCACCCGAACGGGCTGGCCCATGGGCTTTACCTCGAACGTTGCGGGAGGCTTGCGCATGAACGCCGGGAGCGAGGCGCCGCGCTCGATCATGAGCCAGCGCTCGTCGGCCGCGGCGAGTTCGGCCAGCGCCTTTTCGTCGCCCGCCTGGCGGGCGGCGGTGATCCTCGCGGTCAGGACCCTTCGGAGCCTCTTTGCCTCAAGGCGTCGCTCGGTGTCCAGGGCCTGCAGCATCAGGTCCGGTTCGGCGGCCCCGTCGGCGAGCTTCCGGAGCGCCGCGTCGACCCCGGGCTGGTCCACCCAAAACGCGTCGACGGTGATCACGTGGAGGACGAGACCCTCAGTGATCGGGGTCTCGGCCGGCAACCTCCCGAGCACAAAACCCGCGGCGTCCGGCTCGCTTGCGAGGTCCACCATCACCTCCTGCTCGAGCTGCTCCGGCGAAAACGCAGTCAGGGATTTTAGCTCTTTCGCGTCCTCGTGGATCCACTTCCGGGCCGCATCGCCAACCTCCGGAGGCAGCTTGGACGCCAGGACCTCTATCGGCGTCTTGGGGGGCGCGGCTTGCGTGTCGGCCCGGCTGGTCGCGGGCAGGGCCGCAAGTCCTAAGGAAATCAAGGGAAGGAGCGACCGTGGGATCCGCATTCGGCCATGATTGCACTCCCACCGGGCGATTCCAGCCGGATCTGGGCATCTGGCCTTCCCCACAGGTTAAGTTTTCGCGACGGGGGATGCGCCGTCAGTAGTCGTCCATCACGACGAACATGATCCATCCGGACATCGAGGTCACAAGCGTGATGCCCGCGATTCCGTAGATCTCCGTCATCACACCGGGCATGGTCTTCATGATCACCGCGATCCCGAGGTCGATGCCCCCCACGAGGATCAGAAAGTCGCGGAGCCTGCGCGACTTCCGCTTTCTCCAACTCTTGATCCTGCCCCATCCGGATCGTTCCTCGGCAACCCGGTTCTCAAGGAGGATATCGGGGACGCTGATCACGTCTTCGTCGCCCGAGGCCGCCGGCGGATCAAGGGGGGTGATCTCCTTCGGCTTGAAGACCGGCGAAAGCGCGTGGCCGGGCGCCGGCAAGGCGGTCGCCTCCTGGGGCAGACCCTTCTTCTTTCGCCTCGCCGCCTTCTCCTCGGCGATCTGGTTCTGCCTGTGGATAAGCTGAACGCTGATTGCCGAGCCGTCTCCCGGTTGGGCGCGCTCCTCCGTCGGGATGATCTCCTTCGGCTTGAACTTGAGGTGGCTCGTGTCCGGCTTCTCGAATTCCATGGGGCTAATAGTGGTCCATCACGCCATAGATGATCCAGGCGAGCATGGCGGTGAGCGTGCCGATTGCCGCCTGCGCGAGGGCGATCACCCGGAGGTCCTTGCGGAAGATGAGCGAGAGGACGAGGTCCGCCACCAGGGCCGCGCCCACGAGCATGAGGAAGTCGCGGTTCCTCCGTGAACGCCTCCTCTCGGGCATGGCGATCAGCTCGGACCTGGGGTCCTGCGCCGCGCGAAGGTTCTGGCGCAGCATGTCGTGGATCCTGATGGCCTCCGGGTCCTCCGGCGGGGGAGGCTGCTCCACCTTCGGGAGCGCCGCGGCCTTCGCCTCGGCAATCTCATTCTGATGGTGGGCGAGCGAGACGCTAAAGGCGGTCCCATCGCCCGGGAGAGAGCGCTCCTCGGTGGGCAGCGGCTCGTTCGGCCTGAGCTTCAGGCGCCGGACAGGGGGCGTTTCTTCGTCCATAAGCAGACCCGCCGATCGGAGCATTCCCCGGGGCCAAACGCAAATGTACTCTCTAACGACAGACCGCCTGGAGAAAGCGGCCGACCGAGTAGGTCGTCAACTGGCCCGACGGGCCGCTCAGGTTGAACTCGAGCGCGTGGGTGGCCCAGGGCATCGACACCAGGAGATTGGGGACGCCCGCCTCCGAGAGCTTTGCCGCCAGCCTCACGCTCTGGCGCTGCCACACGAGCGTGTCGATCGTGCCGTGGATGAGGAGCGTCGGGGGCGACTTGGGGCTCACCATCAAATAGGCGCTCGCGCTGTCGTAGGCGGGGCCGGCCGAGTCGGGGGTTCCCCCGAGGAAATGGCGCAGGAGCTGGAGGGAGTTGAGCACGTCGTCGGGGCGGCCCCACTGCCAGGCAAAGCGCATGTCGGCGGGAGCATAGAGCGCAATCACGCCGCGGATCGCCGGGTCGCCCAGGGAGAAAGCGCTCGCCTCGGCGATCTGCCCCCCTGCCGAGCGGCCCATGACAACCAGGCGCGTCGCGTCGACGCCCCATCCGGCGGCGTGCGCCTTGACGAAGGCGACCGCTTGGGTGACGTCCTCCCGCTGCGCCGGCCATATGGCGGCAGGGGCCAGGCGGTACGAGATGTCGGCGACGGCATAGCCGCTCCGTGCAAGCCAGTCATTAAACTGCGGGATCTGGCCGCGGTTGCCGTCATCCCAGCCTCCGCCGTGAATCACGATCACGCACGGGGCGGCTGTGCGGCCCACCGCCGGGTAGAAGTCGAGCTTGAGCGGACCGGAATACGAGAAGGTGCTGTGGGGCGCCGGCGCCGGCCACCCCCGAAAGAGTCCCGCAACGCTGAAGGCGGCCGGGCCGGAGGCCCCCGGACCGAAGTGCCGGTCGAAGCGCTCCGGGAGACGCCTTCCGATAAGCCACGCCTGGACACAGGGCTGGAGCAGGAGGGCCGCGGCGACCGCGCAGGTCCAGCAGGTGACGCTCGCGAGCGTATCCGCCCCGCGCGCGGTGCGCCACGCGAGGACGCCTATCGCAATCGGCACCGCGGCGATAAGATACCCGAACTGCCCCGCGAGGACGGCGAACCTCCAGTCGAGCCAGTCCGGCGACCGTGCGACCGTGAGGAGCCCAAATGCCGCGAAGGCGAGGGCGAGCGCAAACAGCACCCGGCGCATCATCCCGCCCCGCCCTGGGCGCACACCCTGCGGTAAAGCTCCTCGTAGCGCGGGACGATCGCGGCTGCGGAAAAACACTCCCGGGCACGAAGCTTTGCAGCGGCCCCCATGGACGCCCGGAGCCCAGGGTCCTTGATCAGCGCCTCCACGGCGCGCGCCAGGCCGTCGGTATCCCCGTGCGGGACCAGGAGGCCCGAGCGTCCGGATTCCACGACCTCAGGGATGCCGCCCACGGCCGTCGCGACGCTTGGGCAGGAAAAGCACATGGCCTCGAGGATGCTCAGGCAGAAGCTCTCCACGTCGGAGGTGAACAGGCCCACGTCGGCCGCCAGCAGGTAGTCCTCGATCTCGCTCACCTGCTCCCGGACAATCACCCGGTCCCTCAGGCCCAGCCGCTCCACCTCCCCCATGAAGGGGCTGAAGTCGGCCCCGGCGAGGATCACGAGCCTGAAGGAATCCCTCGGCCGGATGCGGGCGGCGCATTCAAGGAGGACGTCGATTCGCTTGAGGGGCCTCAGGTTCGAGGCGTGGAGCACCATCGCCTCGCTCTCGCGTATCCCGAGCTCAGCCCGCACCTCATGGCGGGACCGCTTGGCCGGGCGCGGCTCGAAGAAGTTGTGGATCACCTCGATTGGACGCTCGACGGCCAGGTGCGATATCGTCTCACCCTTTAGAAACTCGGAGACCGTCGTCACGGCGTCCGACCTCTCGAGGGCGTGCCGGATCGCCGGACCGTAGCCGGCGTCGCGCCCGAGGAGCGTCGTGTCCGTTCCGTGGAGGGTCGTCACGACCCGGGGCGCCGTCCCGGCGGGAAGCATGGACCGGGCGAGGATCGCGGCCGTCGCATGGGGAACAGCGTAGTGGACGTGCAGGACGTCCAGATTGAAGTCGCGGCTCACCTCCGCCATCTTAACCGAGAGCGGCAGGGTGTAGTCCGGGTACTTGAAGAGCCCGTAGTCGTTTATGACCACGGGGTGGTAGAAGATTCCCGGCGAGCCCCATGGCAGGCGGAACGGCCGCTCGTAGCTGATGAAGTGGGCCTCGTGGCCCCGGCGCGCCAATTCCTCGCCGAGCGCCGACGCAAGGATGCCGCTCCCTCCCACGGAGGGATAGCACGTGATGCCTATCCGCAGAGGGCGTCCGGTCGGCATGTCAGAATTGGCGGGCGGATCGGACAAGGGCGTCGAGCGAGGCGAAGACAAGGGCGTCGTTCGGATAGAGCGCCTGCGCGTAGGCGACACCCGCCTTCAGCCCGCTCACGCGGGCGCGGGCAAGCTGGAGCTCGACATAGTTGCGCGTGGCAAGCTGCGAGGCGTGGGCCCCCATCGCGGCCGTCCACGCCGCCACAACCCCGGGATCCGAGACGTCGATGAGCACCGGGAGCGACCCGGCCGGCTCGGCCTCCTGGCTGACCGCATAGTAAAGCAGGGGACCTATCGCATGTGCGGGGAGCGCGCGGAGCCTCGCGATGCCCCCGTAGCGGGCGAGCCGGGCGGCGTCCCTCACGATCCGTCCCAGGCGCGGGTGGTCCGGGTGCTGGTTCTCGACCAGCGTCGGCGCAAGCACGATCGAGGGCCGAAGCCTCCGGATGATGGCGGCAAGCCTCAGGGCATGGGCGGGTTTGGCCTCGAGCTGGGCGTCGCCATCAAGCCTCACAAACTCCAGCGTCGCGCCGAGGTGGCCAGCGGCCCTCCGCGCCTCGGCCGAGCGCACGGCCGGAGTCCCGCGCGAGGCGGACTCGCCCCGGGAGCAAACGACAAGGTGGGCGGCGCGCCCGGCGCGCGTTGCGGCGGCGATCACGGCCCCGCATCCGAACTCAATGTCGTCGGGATGCGCGCCAAAGGCCAGCAGGGGGCCGGCGTCACGCACGGGCTTCGCAGTAGGCTTCATCGGGTCGGTCGATGGGGTCTCGGTTCACGAAAGTGATCTCCGGCGCGTCCTCGCGCCGCAGGTAGGCCTGCTCGCCGGCGCCGGCGATGTAGTGCGTGCAGTGGAGGACGGACTGCATCCAGCGCAGGCGCGAATCCCTCGTGGGGCTGATCTGGGATTTGTCGAAGGGCACGGGCGGCAGTGTGACGAATGAATCCCCGCCTTCGTGCAGTTGCAATGCGCCATCGACGAATCGAGCACGGACGGTCTCTCCCTGATAGGGGACGTCCACGAAGAAATCCGAGACGTCGCAGGCCGCGCATCGGAACCCGGGATCGGCCGAGCGCACGACCCGGACCCCTTCAAGCAGGCCCATTCTTTCATACATCTGCAGGCAGAAGTCGGCGACCCGGGTGGCGCCGATCTGCTTGAAGGCGTCGACCCATGCGGCGTCCACGTAGGCGGGCAGCTGCCTGGCCGTGTTGTCGCGCCAGCCCGCGGGCACGCGCTTCGCGCACAGCGGCGAGAATTTCCGCTGGAGCTTGTTCTCGAACGTGAAGTTGAAGGTGTGGGCCTCGCCGGTCTTGCGGTGGCGGAGCGTCGTCTGGGTCTCCCTTGGGTCGTGGTCGCTGTCGTGGAGGAAGAAGACGATCTCGCCCCCGAGCTCCTCGCGGAGCCGGCGGGCCGTGAACAACTTGGCCGCGAGGAAACGCCTGGGGAAGAAGCCGCAGGGCTGCTGGCCGAAGCAGATGACGGGGCTCGTCATGGCGCCGGGGCCCGCCGCGCCCCCCTCGGGCCGAGTGCCGCCTCAAGGAGGAGGCTAAGGAGGATGCAGGCCGCGCAGCCGATCACGTTATACCAGAGATAGGAGATGCTGAGCGTGGAATAGAGCACGAAAACCAGCGCCTGCGCAGCAATCGCAGCCCAGAACACCGCCGTCCCCTTTACCCGCTTGAAAAAGAAGGCCAGCAGGAAGAGGCCAAGCATGACGCCGTAGAAGATCGATCCCAGGATGTTGACCGCCTGGATCAGGTTCTCGGCAAGGTTGGCGAAGAGGGCGAAGCCTATCGCCACCAGGCCCCAGAACGCAGTGAAGACCTTCGAGGCGACGACATAGTGCGCGTCGGAGGCCTCGCGCCTCACGATGTGACGGTATATGTCGACGGTCGTCGTGGAGCCGAGCGCGTTCAGCTCCCCCGACTTGGACGAGAGCGCCGCAGCGAAGAACGCGGTCACGAGGAGGCCGATCAGGCCGTGCGGCAGGTGGTCCAGGATAAAGGTGATGAAGACGTAGTCGGAGTCGTTGGCCTTCGTGCCCGGGGCGGCCGCGTCCAGCGCAGCCCGGGTTTCGGCCCTCACGGCCTCTACCCTCTCCTGCGCGCTCAGGGCGCCCTGCCTGGCGGCAGCCTCGGCCCGGGCGTCGCCCGCGCGGCGGGCCCCGAGCCAGTCCTCAACCTGCCTGCGCTCGGCGGCGTGCGCCAGGGTGAAGGCGCTGTCCAGGGACCGCAGCTTCCCGCCCTTGTCGTGTTCGGCCTGGAGGCTCCACGCCGTCTTGTTGAAATACACGGGCGGGCGCTCAAACTGGTAGAAGACGAAGATCAGGACCCCCAGCAGGAGGATGAAAAACTGCATCGGGATCTTGAACACGGCGTTGAACATGAGCCCGAGCCGGCTCTCGCGCATCGAGGCACCCGACAGGTACCGCTGCACCTGCGACTGGTCGGTGCCGAAGTACGAGAGCGCGAGGAACATGCCGCCGAGCGTGCCCGACCAGAACGTGTACCGCCTGTCCGGGTTCATCGAGAAGTCCACGGCCTCGAGCTTGTGGAAGCCCCCGGCGAGCGTGAGCGCATCGCCAAAGGAAAGCCCGGCGGGCATCCGGGCCAGCAGCACGAAGAAGGCTGCGACCATGCCGGCGAAGATGACCCCGATCTGGTATTTCTGGGTGAGGTTCACGGCGTCGCAACCGCCGGTCACCGTGTAGATGACGACCAGGAGCCCGCTGCACACGATCGTTGCGTCCAGGCGCCAGCCCATGACGGTCGAGAGCACGATCGCGGGGGCGTAGATCGTGATCCCTGCCGCAAGACCTCGCTGGATCAGGAAGAGACCCGCGCCCAGGAGCCGCGTCTTCGAGTCGAAGCGGTGCCCGAGGTACTCGTAGGCGGTGTAGACATTGAGCTTCCGGTAGAGGGGCAGGAAAACAACCGCTATGATGACAAGGGCAAAGGGCGCCCCGAAGTAGTTCTGGACGAACCCGAGCCCGCTCTCGTAGCCCTGCCCGGGCGTCGAAAGGAACGTGATGGCGCTCGCCTGGGTCGCCATCACCGAGAGGCCGATCGTGAGCCAGCGGGTCTCGCCCGAGCCCTTCAAGTAGCCGCGCAGGTCCCGCTTGCCCCGGGTATTCCAGACCGCATAGGCCGCGATGCCCATCATCGAGCCGACCAGGATCACATAGTCCAGCGCGTTCACGGGAACAGGCGCGAGAGCAGTGAGAGGAGAGCCACCCAGACGACGAACACCCCCATCACCAGTCCATAGACGCCGCCCCATCGCTTCGGCCAGGGCAGCCCGGTGGAGGTGTCGTCCGTCGGTTCCTTCATTTCCCGAGCGAAACCAGGTTGGCGAAGAGGCGGTAGGCGCCGGGAACCCCCGCAGGAAGCTGCCTGAAGAAGGAAAGGCCCGTGTAGACGAACGTGCCGCGCCCGTAGCGGGCGACGAGGAGTCCGCCCTTCAAGGGGGGCTCCCCGGGGTCGCTGAGCGCCACCAGCGCCGTCAGGTGGTCGGCGTCCCATTCGCTTGCAAAGTCGAGACCGCGCTCCTGGACCCATCCGTCAAAGTCGGCGGCCACGATGCGGTTGGGACCGTTGAAGGCCGGGTGGTCGGGAACAAGCAGCGTCACGGGCGCCTTCTCGTCGGTCACGCGGTAGCGCGGAAGGTCGCGCGAGAGCTTCATCGGATAGGGCGCAAGCTGGTCCGTCTGGAGGCCGCCCGGGGTGTTGTATTGCTCGACCACCGTGCCCCCGGCCTCGACGTAGGCGAAGAGGTCCTTCAGGTGCGCGGGCAGCCCCGTCCTCGTGTTGAACGCGCGCACGCCGATGACGACGGCGTCGAACCCCTTTAGCCTCTCCGCAGTCAGGTCCGCATCGTCCAGCTGCACGACCTGGTAGCCCATCTCCCCGAGGCTCGCCGCCGTGCTGTCGCCGGCCCCGGGGAGGTAGCCCACCGTGTGGCCCCGGATCGCAAGCTCTAGGCTCACGGCCTTCAGGCGGGCCGGCGGCTGGAGCAGCTGCGCAGGAATGTGGCCATAGGTGATTTCAAGGCGGCTGTTCCCGTATTGCACGCCGCCTATCTCGGCCTCCGCCTGGATCGCGCAGCTGGCGGGTGCCGCCGGAGGGGTCACCTCGAACGTGAACTCGGCCCTGTCCCCCACCCGGGGAAGGTGGAATGCCTGGCTTGCGGGTGAGACCCGCCAGCCGTCGGGAACGCGCAGCCTCAGGGTGCCCGTGGAGCCGGCCCTTGAGGCGACGACCCCGACGGAGACCTTCCTTCCCGAACCGGGCGACAGGAGGACCACAGATTGAGGGAAGCTCAGTGAAACCGGCGGGATGACGCTGGGCGCCAGCCGAACAGGCGCCTTCCCGGGATCCCGCTCCTCGAACACCGCCGCATCCGCAACCACGAGCGTCTGGCCTCCCACCAGGAACACATCCTCCACGGGTATCGCCGGGGCGCTCTCGGGCCTCCCTATGAGGGAGGCGTCGTCGACGCGGAACATCCCGGGGGTCCCCTCCTGCCGGAGCCAGTAGGGCTGGGTAAGCGGAGTGCCCGCGGGAAGCGTTCGGTCCGCGTCCACTGACGCAGTCACGCGGGCTTCAAGGGATCCCGGTCCCTTCGCCTTGCGCCCCATGCCGGGATAGCGGACCGCGACCCACTGCACGGGGATGGCCGAGCGTACAAGGGCCGTGTGATGGAGCCTCACGGCCTCACCCGGCACGATCGCGGGCACGGCCACCGTCGTCTCCACCGACAGACCGAGGCATGCCTGGAGGACACGGTCGAGCTGGCGTCGCTTTTCATCAATGACCGGGTCGGCCGGGAGGCCGGCAAGCTTCCCCTTGATGACCAAGAGGGCAGGGACGCTCGCCGAGGGGTCGATCGGGTTGAAATGGTCGAGCGCCTCGCCGGCAAGCCTGCCTATCTCGGCTCCCCCGGGGACCCTGCCCCAGGTGGTATCGACGCCGTCCATGATGTCAGCGGAAGCGGGCTCCCCGGCGAGCACCTTGAAGGATTCCGTGTGCGGCCCGGTTCCGGCAGCCGCCACGGAGAAGTTCGCGAACCCCTGGGTCCGGTGCATCGAGCGGCTCTTCGCGGCAATCACCGCAAACGGCGCGCCCGAGACCGGGTCGTCGCCGTCGATCCCCATGTGGAGCATGGACGATGCCGCATCGCCTGGGGCGGTGCGGCCCGGCCCCCACCACCCGTTCCAGAGAATCCGCTTCGGCTGCCAGGGGGTGAGTTCGCGGAGCTGCTCCGGGAACGCCTTGGGGTCGCCGGCGAGCCCGAAGGCCTCAATCGCCAGGTCGGAGGAGGCCGTGTGGTGGCCGTGGGTGCCGCCGGGCTCGGGCGGGAAGCGCGTGATGACGACGTCGGGCCGGAACTCGCGGATGACGCGCACGATGTCGGAGAGGACCTGCTGGTGGTCCCATTTGGTGAGGGTCTGCCGGTAGTCCTTCGAATATCCGAAGTCCCGGGCACGGCTGAAGAACTGCCGCCCGCCATCGACCTTGCGCGCCGCGAGGAGCTCCTGGGTGCGGATGACCCCCAGGAGGTCGCCGAACTCCGGCCCGAGGAGGTTCTGGCCCCCGTCGCCCCGCGTGAGCGAGAGGTATCCGGTCCGGTACCCGCGCCCCCGCGCAAGGTAGGCGATCAGCATCGTGTTCTCGTCGTCCGGGTGGGCGGCGACATAGAGCACGCTCCCGTACACGCTGAACTCGCGCAGATCCTCCTTGATGGCGGCGGGTGTAGGCGGCGCGCCCCCGTCCCCCGGGGGACTGGCCGCGGGCAGCCGTGCGCAGAGGAGGAACGCGAGGGCAGCCCCGACGAGCGCTCGGCTCGGCGGGGTTCGCTGACCTCGGTCGGCGATGGGGCGGCCGATTCTCGTCACTTCAGGCTGGCGATAAGCGCCTCGTTCAAGCGGAGGTATTCGTCCTTTTCCGGACCGGTGGTCTTGGATGCGAGCTCGATCGAATGCCTTGCGGCAGCCTCGGCGCCCGCCTTGTCACCCTCCCTGGCGAGAATCCTCGCCTTCTGGTAGATCATGTAGAAGGCGTCGGGCTGCTCCGCGATCGCGGCATCCATCCACTCCGCTGCCTTTTTGAGGTCAAGGCCGTTGTCCAGGTAGAATATCGCGGCATTGAAGTAGGGCTTCTTGCCCGGGGCCGCCATCGCGGCCTCGATCTTCGGCATGAGGACACTGACAATGTCCGTATCGAGCTTGACCGGGACCTTCGTGTGTTCCCATGCGAGGTCGAGCGTGCCCGAGCCCCCATGGAAGTCGTTGAATTCGATCGTGAAGGTCTCGACCGGTTCTGCGAGCTCAACGGGCTTCGCGGTGACTCTCAAAGCGTCGTTCTTCGAGTCGTAGGTGTAGGCACCCCACTGGCCTCCCGCCTTCTGGAAGATGATGGTCCACAGGTCCTTGCCTGGGATCGTGAAGAGCTCGTAGGTGCCGGCGTCCAGGGGGGAGCCCTCAATCGTCACCGGGGTGCTGAAGGAGATGCGCGTCGCGCTGTTCGCCCCGGTCCTCCATACCTGTCCGTACGGATTATTGCCACCGAGCATCACGCGTCCCCGCGCGCTCGGACGCGAGTAGACCACCTCGATGGTGGTGACGCCGATCGTCTGCTTGAGCGTCGCCGTGGGGCTAGCCTGGGGGAAGGGGATCTGCGGGGCGGGCGCCTTGAGCGCGACCGAGAACTGGGTCTTCTCCCACCTGATCTTAAACACACCGTTCCCGACACCGTGCCCGCCGTCGTCCTTGTCCACGGAGATCGTGAGCTGGTCCACCGGCGCGTCCAGGGCCTCCTTCTTCATCTCAACCCGTGCCAGGTCGTGGGTCTCATCTACCGGCACGCCCCATTTCCCGACGTTCGTGCTGATCGCCAGCTTCGAGGGGCCGCTCTGGGAGGGGATTGTGTAGAGCGTGTACACGCCTGCGGGGACCAGGGCGTCCCCCACGATGATCGGCTTCTGCGTGATGAAGGTGGCGGCCTCATCCGCCCCGAGGCGGTCGGCCACGTCCCATTTGACCAAGCCTCCCCAGATCACGCGCGGCTCGCCGGTCTTGGGATCCTTCGTGTAGGGGCGCCCGTAGATCACGGTCACGCGGTTTCCGTTCTGCCGGTCGCCCAGCACCGTGCTCACGGTCTCGTGCGGGCTCTTGCGGGCCTGCTGGGCCAGGAGCGGCATTGCGGCCAAGGCTCCGACGATCATGGCGAGGGTTAGTCTGAGGTATCTCATGGGTGTCTCCTGCAACTGGTTATCGGGTTGTCCCGTCTTGGGGGGTTGCGAGCAATTTAAGTAGTCCAAATGCCGTGTTTCGGCAAGTGTGGCCCCGTGATCTCGGCAAAAATCCCACCGTGCCGCAGCGCGACTACATCCTGAGGCTCATCGAGCAGGCGATGCAGGTCATCGCGCGCATCGCGTTCCAGCGCGAGATGGGGCAGCCGGACCTGGCGGTCCAGTCCGTCATAGACGGCCTTGAGAAACTCTTCGGGTTGAACGTCTCCGAGCTCGGCTCGCTCGACACGGAGCAGCTCTTTGCCCAACTGACGAAGGAGGAGCAGCCTGAGAACGCGCGCGACAAGTGCCTGATCTTTGCGGCGCTCAACAACCAGGCGGGGCTGGCCTACGAGGAGAAGGACCTGCCTGCCCTCGCCCAGCCCGCGTTTCACCTGGCTCTCGTTTTCACGCTCCGCGCCCTGACAGGGTTTCCCCGGGAAGGCCTCCCCGAATTCACGCCGAAGGTGGGGGATCTCCTTTACCGCCTCGAGGGGTTCGAGCTGCCGCAGACGACTCGCGACCTCCTGGACACCTATAGGGGGACGGCGGCCGAGGTTTAGCCGAGGTCGCCGCTCATTTGCCGCCCAAAAGTCCCCGGCTCCTTAGCCAGTCCTCGGCGCGCGAGGGCCACGACGTCACGGGTTTTCCGTCCGGCCTCAGGCCGTAGCCATGGCCGCCCTGCGGATACACATGAAGCTCGAACGGGACCTTCGCCTCCTTGAGCGCTCCCGAGTAGGATAGGACATTCTCCACATGGATCGGGTCGTCCACGGCCATCACCATGAAGGACGGGGGCGTGGCGGCGTTAACGGCCACCTCGGGTGCGAGCGTGTGGAGGTCGTTGTCCGGGACCAGGTAGGCCGGATAGATCAGCAGCTGGAAATCCGGGCGGCAGCTCACGTCGTCGGATCCATCGACCCGGGGGTATGTCCGCTCGCCGGCCTTCGACGAAAGCACGGCACAGAGGTTGCCGCCCGCCGAGAACCCCATCACCCCGATCCGTTTCGGGTCGAGTCCCCACTCGGCTGCACGGGCCCGGACGATCCCGACGGCGCGCTGCGCGTCCTGGAGCGGCGCGGCATAGGGGGCTAGCCCCTCGCGCCTCGGCACCCGGTACTTGACCAGGACAGCCGTCACGCCGACAGAGTTGAGCCACGCGCACGCCTCCGTGCCCTCGAGGTCGAATGCCAGGATGTAGTATCCTCCGCCCGGGAACACGACGACCGTGGTGCCCGTGTCCTTTTCCGGCGCGGGTTTATAGACGGCGAGCGTCGGGTCAGTGACATTGCCGACGACCACAATCGGCCGGCCCGCGGTCAGGTGGTCGCCGGGGGCACTCGTCTCCTCCTTCTTCGGGGAGCCGGCCTTTTCCCCCGGGGCGTCCCCTGGCCAGAGGCGCACCGGCACGGGCTGCGCATTGGCGCACACGGCAGCTACGACAAGCGCACAGGCACACCATAAATGGGCGGAGCTCATGGGCGTTTATTTCCGGTCGAGAAGGCCAAGGCTTTT
>Ga0302319_10003656_pt1 | contig 31964 bp, 17 predicted proteins | sample Bog_T0_2_FD_203319 | JGI IMG/M metagenome (GOLD analysis project Ga0302319, IMG submission 203319) | Peat permafrost microbial communities from Stordalen Mire near Abisko, Sweden - Bog_T0_2 | ecosystem: Environmental > Terrestrial > Soil > Wetlands > Peat | place: Sweden: Abisko, Stordalen Mire... | reverse complement strand
CTGACTGCCTAGGCCTGCGAAATTGCTTGTCACTCCGTTTGATAGGGGCGTAATACCGGCCACTCGTCTTCAGTCGGCAAGGTAGCTCAGTTGGTAGAGCAGAGGACTGAAAATCCTTGTGTCCCCGGTTCGATTCCGGGCCTTGCCACCACTCTCAAGACGGGGGGTTTAGTTGGGGTCTAGTTAAAAGATTGGGGGTCGGTGACAAGAACTGGGGCTGCTACGGTTTTGGATACCCGACCGACTGGGCCAGCACGATTAACTGATCCGGTCGCAGCTTCAGCTTCGGACCCAACGCGGCCTTGTCCACGGACGCCCGTGCACCAGTGGCCAGGCCCTGCGACGCACAATAGAGGTAGACGTTTTGCGAAATGAAGCCGGTGCCGATGAGGGCCATGTCCTTGCCAGCCCCGCCCACTTTGGCGAGGTCCGCCACGAGAATCAGCGTCACGGGCGCGTCCTTCACGAAGGACTGGGTACCGCCGAGCGCCCGACAGTCCTCCGATGAAATCTGGCTGAGCCGGTGGCCATTGGCGACATAGACGAAGACGCCGGTCTTCAGGAGGGCGTAAACATCGATCTCTTGATTATTGCGGGCCGACGGCGCAGTGCGTCTCCCATCCGGGCGGTTGATGCCCCAGGCGGCCCATAAAAGGTCGGAGAGTTGCTGGGTTGAAAGATCCTTGGAATCGAAGGACCGCGCGGTGGCGCGTTTGGCCAGCGCATCCATCAGCGGCATCCCGCCTGTCTTTTGCGGGGCCGGAAGATTAAGATCTTGCGCCGACAATCCGGCGCAGACGAGCAGTGTGACAGCGAAGAAACGCAGGGTCTTCATGGGATGAAGTGTACCTTAGAAAGGAGTTTTGGACCACCACCTTCGGACGGCGTACGCCCCAGGAGCCTATGTGGGCGCGGGCGTCGGACTCGGCGTCGGTGTGGGCACCCGCGTGGGTGTGGGCGATGGGGTCGGGGACGGTGCGGGGGACGGGGACGGAGTCGGGTTCGGTGTGGGCGAGGGCCTCCGCCAGCGCCGCAACTGCGCGGCAGAACGGTGGTGAGGTTAGGCGGTCTTTCTGGGGTCGGAGCCAATAGCGGGTTTGGACGGTCCAGTTGTCATGGTCTTTGGGTCAACGCCAGGTATTGCCCCTGAAACGCAAGCCTTGTAACTTAGCAGCAGCGACGGGCTCGACCGCCCAAGACAGCCCACCATGAACCTCCGGAAAACTCTCGCCTTGTTTGTAATGTTTGCAGCGGCATTGGTCACGACCAGCCCTGCACAGATTTTTTGGAGCAACTACAGCCCCTCAGGAGTCACCGATGACATCTGGTGTGTGACCTACGCTAACGGCACGTTTGCCGCCGTCACGTCGCAGGGGAACCTGTTGACCTCCACCAACGGACTCAACTGGAGCAGCCAAGCTATCGATGCGGGTGTATGGTTGGTGTCCATTACCTACGGAAACGGCATCTGGGTAGTCGTCGGCGACAAGGGCACGATTCTCGTGTCGTCTGACCTCAAGACGTGGATTCACGCAACCTCAGCCACCTCCAACAAACTGAACGGTGTGCTCTATAACGGATCCATCTGGATGGCCGTAGGAGAAGCAGGTACGATTGTTGAATCACCTGACGCTCAGAATTGGGTGCTTCAACCAGCGATACCGGGCGTTACGGGGTTCCTGCATGGCATCACTCTTACAGGTGCAGCGACTCCCTTGGATGGTATCCTTGGACCAGTGACAAACTTTTTGGTGTGCGGGGAGAATGGCGTGCTGTTGGGCGCAAACTCTACCGGGACAAATCTTGCAATTATACATGAGACTATACAACCGCCAGGGGGCGGACCGGGAGTGGTGATTCCGACACAAGACATGGAAGCTATTCTAAATTATGCTCCTGGTCCTATTAACCCCCAGACTGAGATGGGTGCTAACGGTGAGACCGTAATTGTGGGCAATGGGATTATATTTTCGGGTCTTGGAGCAAGTGTTGGTACGACCATTGGAAGTAACAATTTTGTCGCTTCTTCCGGTATACCTTCTGTTGATTTTCGCGGTCTTACCTATGGTAACGGATACTGGATCGCCGCTGGCGAACAGGGCACTATCTTTAGGTCCACAGATGGCATAGACTGGGTGCAGAGTTACTCGGGCGACAGCCCCTCGACACTCAGTACAGCAACACTCCTGAGCGCAGCCTACTCGTCTCAACTGCAACGCTTCGTGATCACTGGCACGGGCGGCACCATCCTCGTATCCAACCCCCCGCCCACCGTGTTCGGGAACGTGTCCACCCGTGGCTATGTCAGCAGCGCCCAGACCTTTATCGGCGGCTTCGTGATTCAGGGTACTGCCCCGCGCACGGTCTTGATCCGAGGTGACGGCCCAGTGCTGGGCAGTTTCGAAGTACCGAGCCCGCTGCCTGACCCGGTCCTCACGGTTTACGACGGGAAAGGAAACGTTATCGCGACGAACACGGGATGGTCATCCAACACGAACCCGGGCACGATTTCTACGGCAGCTCTTGAAGTGGGCGCATTTGCCCTGCCAAGTTCGAGCGCGGATTCGGCCCTATTGCTGACGCTACAGCCGGGGGCCTACACGGCACAGATCACCTCGGCCAAGGGCAACTCAGGCATAGCCTTGTTCGAGGCGTACACCAACTAGCGCGTGATGAACTCAATGAAACAGTTGCTCGGTGCAGTCCTGTTCAGTCTGGCGACCGTGACGCCGAGCTTCGCTCAAGTCTTCTGGAGCAACTACAGCCCCTCAGGAGTCACAGACGACATTTGGTGCATTACCTACGCCAACGGCACCTTCGCCGCAGTGACGAATCAGGGGAACCTTTTGACCTCTATTGACGGTCTGACTTGGACCAATCAGGCGATTGCTCCAGGAAGATGGCTCCTGTCGATCGCTTACGGCCCGAAGGGATGGGTGGTCGTAGGAGACCAAGGTACCATCCTTGTCTCGACCGATCTCAAGACGTGGGTGCGAGAAATCTCGGGGACAACCAACAAGCTCAATGGGGTGTTCTTTACGGGGGTTCCCGATTACGTTGGGTACAATAACCCTAATTTCTGCACGTATATTGCGGTGGGCGACAATGGTACGATCTTGACGTCGCCTGACGCCCAAGCTTGGTCAATTCAGCCATCGGGGGTCTCGGGGTCTCTTTATGGTGTAACATTTTCTGAGACCGCTGGGACTATTATGGGATCCATTTTGGTGAGCGGCGAAGGCGGAGTACTTCTGAGGGGCGTCAACTCTGCGACTCCGGGTTTTGCGTTTTCCAATAACAGCGGAACAAGCCAGAATATTGAGGCACTTTATTCGAATTGGTCGCTGTATTCGAATCCTATTGCCATTGGCATCGGTAGTGGCGGAACGATTATTAACAACGCCAATACTCTGTTTTTTGGTGGTACTTGGTCAAACAGCACGACTTCACCTAGCACGACGGCGATACTCAGGGGACTGATTTATGGAAACGGCTACTGGGTCGCGGCTGGCGACCGGGGCACCATCGAGACCTCTACGGACGGCATAAATTGGATCCAGCGATTTTCTGGAGATAGCCCATCAACGGTCACATCGGCAACGCTTCTAAGCGCCGCCTACTCCTCCACGCTGCAACGCTTCGTCGTGACGGGCATGGGCGGCACCATCCTCGTTTCCAATCCTCCGCCCACTGTGTTCGGTAACGTGTCCACCCGGGGTTACGTCAGCAGCGTCCAGACCTTCATCGGCGGGTTCGTCATTCAGGGCACTGCACCACGAACAGTCCTGATCCGCGCCGACGGACCGGTGTTGAGCACGTTCAGCGTGTCGAGTCCGCTGCCCGATCCGGTTCTCACAGTCTACGACAGCAAGGGCAACGTCATCGCCACCAATACCGGGTGGACGACTAACTCGACCCCGGGCACGATTTCCACGGCAGCACTTGAGGTGGGCGCATTTGCCTTGCCGAACCCCAGTGCGGATTCGGCGTTGCAGCTGACGCTACCGCCTGGAGCATACACGGCACAGATCACGTCCGCCAAGGGCAACTCGGGCATAGCCTTGTTCGAGGCGTACACCAACTAGGACAAACAATTCGAGCCGCCTCTGGCCTGCCGGGGATCCGAGGAACAACGGGAGTTGGTTGCGTGAAGCACCCAGCGGGCGGGGCCGCCTCAGGTTCCCACTTGAGCCTGATGCTCATGCTCCTCGCGGGAGAGCCAGAGCAAAAGGAAGGCGGCGGCGCACACCCCCGTGCACACAAGGAAGACCGCCCGGTGGCCCAGGCCGGTGGCCAGCGACCCGTAGCACAGGTAGCCGATGGTGGATCCAACACGATTCGCGTTCGTGTAGAGGTTGGTCGCTGTGCCGGGCTGGTTGGGTATGTAACTCTGGAAGAATGTGATGGCGATGCCGGACAGTATGGCGATCATTGCGGCGCTTAGGATCTGGATGGGATAGATTTGCCACGGCGCCCGCACCTGGGACAGGAGCGCGTAATAGGCGACGGCAATGATCACACCAAGGCGGATCAGCGGCCCTGGTTTTCCCCCCTTGGAGGCGGCCAACCCAAAGAGCAGGAGGAGCGGAAGCTCAAAGAACGGAGCAACGCTGTAGGTTATGCCCACCTGCTCCTGGGTCCCCCCGAGCGTCTGAAGGATCATGAGGGGAAGGTTCATGATCCCCATGGTCATGCAGACGAATACCAGCACAAATGCGCAGAAGTAGCACAGGAGGTCGGGTCTCCGGAGCAGGCGAAAGAGCGGGATCCGGGCTGCCGATGCGTCGACGGTCGGGGGCCTTGCGGGAACATAGAACCAAACGATCATCATCAGCAGGAGGAAGAAGCCGGCGCATACGAGAAACGTGCCCTTGTACGAATAGCGGATCATCACCCAGGCGGCGGCCCCCGGCCCGATGGTCCAGGCCAGCGACAGGGTCAACCGGTAGATGTTCATGTACAGGGGCGCCTCGTCGTCCGGAATGCCATGCCTCTCGATGGCCTCCCTCGCGTAGGCGAACAGCTGCGAAAACGTGATCGAGGCGATGCCTAGCCCAATAGAACCTATCACCGTCAGCCAAAGGACGCTGCGGACGTAAGCGTAGCCCGCGTAGCCTGCCACGCCGAACCCGCAGCCCAGAAGGAGTATGGAGCGGCGGCTGTACCTGGTGTCGGACCACCTCGCGAGCACCGTGCTCAGGACGATGCCGGCGACCGAGGTGATCGTCATGAACACGCCGAAGGTCCAATTCGACATCCCGACCTCGATGGTGCCGAACATCGAGTAGAACGGGCCGACGAAGGAGAAGGCGAGTCCAAGAACCAAATTGCATACCAGCACGATTGTAAGGTCGCGGTGGGCGAGCAGGGTTCGAGCGGGTACGATGACTCGTTGCATCTGGCGATAGAGTGATCTCGGAACGGCGGCTCATGGCGAGCGCGCAGAAGAATGGCAAGGACGCTGAAAGGGACAAACATACAGTCAACCCACGCCTCATGGAAACAGAACAGCTGGATGGGGGCGTTCGCGCGGGTTGCTTCCGAGGCGGTGGCGCCCCTCGGACCGAAGATCTCTGGGCCTGGGTTCCCAGGCCGGCCGGGGGATCCCCCGGGTCTAAAGGGCGTCCCAACTCCGCGAACGATCGGTAAACCCCGAGACAAGGATAGACAATTAACCGCCGACCGGTCATCCAAGATGTTCCCAAGGTCCGCTCCCCCGAACCCGTCCCCCGCGATGAGTCCAGCCCCGCTCAACGACTATCTTCGACGCATTGAAGCCGACCTTCGCGGGAACATCCTTCCCTTCTGGATGGACAGGGTCGTCAACAGGGAAGGCAACTGCTATTTTGGCTCGCTTACGAACGACCTCGCCGTCGACCCGGGCGCGGAAAGGGGGGCGCTCCTCACCTCCAGGATCCTGTGGACGTATTCGGCCGCCTACGCGCGGTACCATGATCCGGTGCTTCTCAAGATGGCCGAGCATGCCTTCGGCGACCTGCAGGCCCATTTCCACGATCCGAAGTTCGGCGGCTACTGGTGGTCGGTCGCGGCGGACGGCAAGGTCCTGCGCGACCGCAAGCAGGTCTATGGGCAGGCCTTCGCCGTCTATGCCCTCGCCGAGTACCACGCGGCCACGGGGCGCCGCGAGCCCTTGGACCTCGCGGTCGCCGCGTTTCGGCTCATCGAGGGCCATGCGCGGGCGCGCCACGGCGGCTACCTCGAGGCGTTCGGCCGGGCCTGGGAGCCGATCGCGGACATGCGCCTGAGCGAGGTCGACTTGAACGAGCCCAAGTCCCAGAACACCCACCTGCACGTCATGGAGGCCTACACGCGCCTCCTCACGGTCTGGCCGGACCCGGCCCTGCGCTCTGCGCTCACGGAGATCCTGAACATCATGCTCGACCGCATCGTCAACCCGGCGACCGGGCACCTGGGCCTGTTCTTCGCCGAGGACTGGACGCTGCGCTCGCCGCTGATCTCATACGGCCACGACATCGAGGCCGCCTGGCTCCTGACCTGGGCGGCTGAAGTGCTCGGGAACCCGGAGCTCGTCGGGCGCATCCGGCCCCTGGCGGTCAAGATTGCCGCAGTGACGCTTGCGCAAGGGGTCGACGCCGACGGCGGCGTGTACAACCAAGGGGGGCCCGACGGCCTGACCGACACCAACAAGGAGTGGTGGCCGCAGGCCGAGGCGGTTGTCGGGTTCCTGAACGCCTATCAGATCTCGCGTGAGGAGCGCTACCTTTCCGCGGCCCTGGGGACGTGGGATTTCATTGAGAAGCGCCTCATCGATCGCCGGGGGGGCGAGTGGTTCCGGGGCGTCACCCGGGACGGGCGGGTTCTTGAGCGGGAGCTCAAGGTGAGCTTCTGGAAATGCCCCTACCATAATGGCAGGACAGGCCTCGAGGCGACCCGTCGCCTGGGCGAGATCCTGATCGGTGCCACGGGGGGTGCCGCGCACTCATGAAGACAAAGCAGAAGACCTCATCGCGGCCGAAGACCGCGTCCACCCCGAAACGCAAGAGCTCCGGCATTCCCGCGGGCGCGCCCAAGGCGTGGGCGGCCCGCCTGCGCAAGCTGCGCAGCGAGCACGAGAAGTTCCTCTCGCGCAGGAATCCCGTCGACCGCAACTGGGACAACGGCGTGTTCGAGCGCTTCGAGCACCCGGTGATCACGTACCGCCACGCCCCGATCGAGTGGCGCTTCGACCTGAACCCCGCGACCAACCCCTTCCTCATGGAGCGGCTGGGCGTCAATGCGACGCTCAACCCCGGGGCCTTCATGTGGCGCGGGAAGGTCCACATGGTCGTTCGCTTCGAGGGCTACGACCGCAAGAGCCTCTTCGCGATCGCCGAGAGCCCGAACGGGACCGACAACTGGCGCTTCTGGGACGAGCCGGTCGACCTGCCCGAGATCAAACCCGAGACGAATGTCTATGACATGCGCGTCACGTTCCACCAGGACGGCTGGATCTACGGCGTGTTTTGCTCGGAGGCGAAGGACCCGGACGCGAAGCCGGGCGACCTTTCCAGCGCCGTCGCGGTCGCCGGCGTCGTGCGCACCCGTGACTTCAGGACGTGGGAGCGCCTGCCGAACCTGCGGACGCCGGCTTCCCAGCAGAGGAACGTGGTGCTCCACGCGGAGTTCGTCGGGGGCAAGTACGCGTTCTACACGCGCCCCATGGACGGGTTCATCGACGTCGGCTCCGGCGGCGGCATCGGATGGACGCTCTGCGACGACATAACGACGGGCGTCACCGGGCCGGAGGCGATCATCGACGTTCGCGCCTACCACACGATCAAGGAGGTTAAGAACGGCCAGGGCCCGGCCCCGATCAAGACGCCGCGCGGCTGGCTCCACCTCGCGCACGGGGTGCGGGCCTGCGCGGCGGGGCTCCGCTACGTGCTCTACATGTTCATGACGTCCCTCGACGACCCCTCCAGGGTCATCGCAAGGCCCGGGGGCCATTTCCTCGCCCCGTATGGGGGCGAGGGGTTTGGCGATGTGTCGAACGTGACGTTCACGAACGGCTGGGTGGAGCTTGGCGACAAGGCGAAGACGGTCCTCATCTTCTACGGCGGCTCGGACACGCGCTGCTACGTGGCCCGGTCCACCCTGGACAAGCTCGTCGACTGGTGCCTCCACACCCCGGAGGACGCCCTCACCACGCGGCGCGCCGTCGAGCAGCGCCTCGCCCTCATCCGCGCGAACCGGGCGATCCTCGGCCGATGAATCCCTCCCCCGTGAACCCGATCCGCGCAGGCTTCAGGCCTCTGCGCATCGTCGCCGCGGCGTGCGCGTGCTTCTGGCTGCAGCCCTCGATAGCCGGCGACGCGGCCCCGGCGGCCGCGCGGGCCGCGGGCGACCCTGCAGGATTCCTTGCGGATGCCGGGGCCCGGACGCAGGCCCTGTTTGCGCGGGCCGACCTGTCGGCTTACCGCGGATGGCTCAAGTACCTTCGCCTTGACGCCGAGACCGCGGCGAAACGGGGCGGCGCGGCGAGCGAAGCGGCGGTGGCCAAGGCGCGCAGGCTCGACGACTGGGTCCGCCGCGTGGCGGCCGATCCCCGGCTGCTGGGCTCCCTCAGGGGCGTCCAGGAATGGGCATACGAGTCGCCTGTCGATGATTCGGGCCAGCCGTTCAGGATCGACATCCCCACCGATTACGACCCTGCGCACCCGGCCCCCCTTGCGGTCTACATGCACGGCTACAGCGGCAACCACATCGAGCATTCGACGGGGATGGTGCCGCACCCGGGGCACTTTGAGATCTCCGTCCTCGGGCGCTCGCGCGGAGGCGGCTACTTTGCCCTCTCCGAGGCCGACGTCCTCCATGTGGTGGACTACGCGATGGCCCACTGGTCCATCGACCCCGACCGCGTAAGCCTCAACGGGGGAAGCATGGGCGGCGGCGGCACCTACCGGTTGGGGTCACGCTACCCGCAGCGCTGGTGCTCGGGCCGCCCGACCTGCGGCTATGCGAGCTATGTCCCGATGGGCAACCTCGTGACCCTGCCGATCTATGCGACGCACAGCGCCGACGACCCGACCGTGTCGGTGCTGCACGAGGTGGGGCCGCTGTCCCGCCTCCGGGACATCGGCGGCCAGGTGGTCTTTGACGAGACGGACGGCTTCGGCCACGCCGTGTGGAACTACAAGGAGGGCAACGCCCGTGGCATGGCCTGGGAAAGGTTCCAGGTGAGGCCCGACTCGCGCGCCGTGCGCCGTATCGACTACACCGCGCTCGACGGCGGCGCGGTCCGCGGCTGGTGGGCGGAGATAGCGGAGTGGGGTGCGGCGCCCGAGGCCGCCCGCTTCGTGCTGGCGGCGGGCAGCCCCAACCTGCTGTTCGCCGAACTCAAGAACATCGCCCGCCTGCGCCTGCGGCTCGCCGAGTCCCCCTTCGACCGCTCGCTGCCGCTCCAGGTGTCCGTGAACGGCGCGGTCCCCGTCACGCTTCCCGCGCCCCTGCCCGAGACCGCCGTCCTCAGCCTAGGCGACGGGGGCTGGGGCTTCGAGGCGAAGCCGCAGGCGCTTCCGTTCCGGCTCCATACGCCGGGCAGCGCCCTCCTTCTCTACGAGGGCGACCCCCTCCTGATCGTCTACGGCACGCGGGGGACGGACGCCGAGCGCGCGGCCATGCGCTCGGCCGCCGAGGCGGCGGCCAAGAGCCCCAACCCCGGTTGGACCGACGACAGCGGCGAGGCGGGCGTCGACAAGGTCCCCCACAGCCAGAACCTCTACGGCTCGCTCAACATCAGGGCGGACGTCGACTTGACAGACGGCGACCTTGCGCGCTGCCACTTGGTCCTCATCGGAACGGCCGAGCAGAACGCGCTCGTGGCGCGGCTCGCCGACTCGCTTCCGGTCCATTTTGACGGCTCGGTGGCCACGTGCAGCGACGGCGAGAGCTTCCAGGTCGGGGGTCCGCTCGTGCTGGGGCTCGTGCATTACAACCCGCTTTCGCCGCAGCGCCTCGTGTTCTGGGTGGCGTCCGGAGACCCAAAGGCCTACGCCGCGGGCTCGGCCATCCCGGCCATCATGGGCGGGGGAGACCTCCGCCGGGGCAACGCCTCTGGCGCCGACCTGGTCGTCATGAGCGCGAAGGAGGAGGCCCTCCTGGCGGCACGCAGCTTCGATTCCCGGTGGCGCTGGGTTGCCGGCCGCGAGGCCTCGCCGCTCGTGCCGGCGGGGCTCAGGGGGGCCCGGGATATCTCGGGCGCCGTCGGCGAGGCGGTCCGCAAGGCGGCCGTGGCCGACTATGCGCTGGTCGGAGACGGCGGAGCTGCCTCCAGCGTTGCGGTGACCCCCGGTGTCACCCGGATCTGCGACATTGTCCCCTTCTACGCCAATCTGCCGGTCGGCATGTTCGAGGTGCCGGGGACGGAACTCCTTAAGATCGCCCGGGCGGTGGCGGCCAAGGACTCCGGGCTCCTCCTGCCCGGTTTTGACGCGGCCCGGATCCTGAACGAGCGCACCTACCGCGTGGCCCTGCCCGTGAATGTCCTTTGGGCGTTCAGCGGCGCCGTCCAGCCCGCCCCGAGCCACTACTGGATGACGGGCCTCGACACGGGGGAGGCGCTCAAGCGTTTCTTCCCGCTGGACCGGGGTCCGTGAAAAAACCGGCGGATCAAGGCGCCGCGAGCGTCAGGGTGGTTGAGCCCTTCGCAAACGCGTGCTCGGAGGAGGCGCCTGAGGGCCAGCGCACGAGGATCCTCGCCGGAGGATTGGCCTCGGGATAGCCGAAGAAGCAAGCGGCGGTCGACTGGCTGTAGTAGCCCGATCCGGCATAGACCTCGCTCGTCTCGGTCGAGCCGTCGGCGTACACCACCGTGATCCGGGCGCCGATGGCGGTCGGATTGCCCGCGGCGCCCTGAAGCACGATCTTGAGCGGCCTGTGGCCTGCGACCCCGCCGTTGCGGAACGCCGTCGAGTTGTCGTTGTTCCTCGACAGGACAAAGTCGGGCCAGCCGTCCTGGTCGAGGTCCAGCACCGAGAGGGCCTTTGCGTCCCCGGGGACGACAAGGCCGCTCTCGGACGGCGGAACCGGGGTGAAGTGTCCGCGCCCGTCGCCCCGCAGAAGCTGTCCCAAGCCGCCGTCAAAACGCCCCACCGAAATGATCGACGCGTAGGAGTTCTGCACGGCAAAGACGCCGGTGTGGCCGTCGCCGCAGAAGTCCCCTGCGACCATGCCCTGCAACGGGGAAATCTGCGCGATGCGCGGCAGGGGCTCGAATCGGTAGGTTCCGTCGGGTTGGCTCAGGAAGACGCCGCTGCGCAGCTCCGTCGCGGCGAAGCGGCGGGCCTTCGCGAGCCGCTCCCCCCCGACAATATCGCCCAGCGTAGCCCTGGCATACGAATCAAAGGTCGGGAAACGCTTCAGCACCGACGGAATGGCGGCGCCCAGGTCCCGGCGGCTTCGCCTGGGATAGAGCGTGTTCCCCTCGTAGTACCCCTCGACAAGCTGCTTCGGCCCTCCGTCCCTGAAGTCGCCGTAGAAGAGCAGGGCCGGATGGGCGGGATCGGCGGTGTAGATCGTGTTGAGGCCGACATTCCCGACCACGTAGTCCATCCGGCCGTCACCGTTGAAATCCGCGGCCGCGATCGAGGTCCACCATCCGGTCCCCGCCGCCGCGAAACCCGCCTTCTCGGACCAGTCCTCGAAGCCCTTGCCCTGGTTGTTGTGGAAGTACTTCACGCCGCCCCAGTCAAGGGCGAGCAACAGGTCGGGCCAGCCGTCGCCATCGACGTCGGTCCAAAGCGCCGACGTCACCATCCCGACCTCGCGCAGCCCGGGCGCAAGGCTGTCGGTGACGTCCTCGAACCTGCCGCCGCGGTTGGCGAGGAGCGCGCTCTGGGGGGCAAGGGGGTACCGGCCGGGCGTCACGCGGCCACCGATGAACAGACCGAGGCGGCCGCTGTGGTCAAAGTCGGCCGCGGCGACGGCCCCCGCGCTCAGTGGCAGCTGGGGCAGCGCGTCATCCGGGGCGGCCCGGAAGCCACCGTGGCCGTCATTGAGAAAGAGCCTGGGTTGGTACTCCTGCGAACCCGCAGGCAGGGAGTTTCCCCCCTTTGTGACGAGGAGGTCCTGCCGTCCTGCTCCCGCCGAGTCAAACAGGAGCACCGGCCCGTCGTCGACCGTGGAGCCGGTCGGCACCGCCGACGAATCCGCCGCAAGGTACTGCCCCGAGGCCCCCGCATGCAGGATGCGCAGCGAGTCGTGCGTCGTGCCTCCCAGAATGACGTCGTCGCGTCCGTTGCGGAACACGTCCCCCACCGCCAGGCCGGGCCCGTGCGGATTCTGACGCAGGGGGATGAGCCGCTGGCTGATGAACTCGTCGACGGGCTCCTCATGCGACATGAGCGACAGGCCCGCGGAGCGGGGGACCTCCTCAAACTGCCTGGGAGGGCGGGGTGCGTCGCCGGACAAGGGGATGGGTGTGGGCGGCTCCGTGATGGTGTAGCGCCGGTCCACCTTCATGTTCTCGAACGTCTGGACGTGGCCGCTCGGCCAGGTGACCACCATCCGCCTGATGACCGTGTCGGCGCCGAGCCCGAAATGGACCATGGGCTCGCTGGTCGACATGTACCCGCGCGCCAGGACGAGTGGGCGGACCTGGACGCCGAGCGCGCTTTCGACGCGGACCGTGGCGCCCACCCCGTAGCGGTTGGAGACGGTTCCGCGCAGGTCGACGTTGACGACGTGGCCCGTGGCGCAGTCGTTGCGCATGATCGTGACGCCCGCGTGGTAGTTCGTGTAGACGATGTCGAGGTTGCCGTCCCCGCTCAGGTCCCCCATCGCCGTTCCGAAGCTGATGCCCCTCTTGTCGAGCCCCCACTGCGTGCTCACGTCCTCGAACCGAAGGTCGCCCATGTTGCGAAGGGCGATGTGCTTCTCCATCTGCGGGGGGCTCTCGTACATGATGCGGATGCGTTCCGCCGGGCTCTCGGCGCGCTCCATTCGAATGAGGGTGTCCGCGCCCGGGTCCCTCGGGAACCCGTTCGTGACAAAGAGGTCCAGGCGGCCGTCGTTGTCCAGGTCCTCGAGGCGCGGCGACCAGGTCCAGTCGGTTGAGGCCATGCCGGCGAGGCAGGCGCCCTCCTGGAAGCTTCCCGTGCCTGTGTTTAGGAGCAGTGCGTTGCGGTGGTACTTTGGCTCGGTGCCCGGCTCCTCCTGGGTCCTGCCGCGCGCGTCGGCGATAGAGTGCTGGTCCCTCATGTGGGTGGTTGCGGACATGTCGGCGACCAGGAAGTCGATGTACCCGTCGTTGTTCACGTCGCCGAGGTCGGCGCCCATCGAGGAGAACGAGACGTGCGGCATCACGCGGTCGAGCACGTCGGTGAAGGTCCCGTCCCTGTTGTTGTGGTAGAGCCTGTCCGGGTAGCCGTAGTCGTTTGCGACGTAGAGATCGGGCCAGCCGTCGTTGTCGAAGTCCCACCACGTCGCGGAATGGCTCTGGGACTCCCCCAGGATGCCGGCGCTGTCGGTCACGTTCGTGAACCTGCCGTTGCGGTTATTGTGCAGGAGGATTCCGCGCTGGCCCTTCGGGTGCGCCGTGATGTTCAGGATGTTGGTCGCGATGTACAGGTCCAGGTACCCGTCGCGGTCGTAGTCGCAGAAGCACGCCATCACGCTGGAGTCGACAATGTCCAGGCCGTAGGCGTGGGCCATCTCCTTGAACGTCCCGTCGCCCTGGTTCACGTAGAGCAGGTTGGGCGCATTGGTGCGGCAGACGTAGATATCCAGCCGCCCGCTGTTGTTGATGTCGACGAAGGTCGCGCCCTGGTTCCAGACGCCGGGCGCCGCCGCCACGCCCGCCTTCTCGGTGACGTCCTCGAACTTGTAGCCGCCGAGATTGTGGAAGAGGCGGCAGCCCTCCGTCTTGCTGACGACGTAGATGTCGGGCAGGCCGTCGCCGTCATAGTCGCCGATGGCGACCCCGGTCCCGACCGACGAGGTCTCGAACTCCTCGTAGAGGTCGCCGCGCATCCTCGGGTCGGCGTAGCGGTTCTCCGTCCGCACGCCGGTCTCCTCAGGGGAAAGCTCGACGAACATGGTCTTGCCCTGCGGAAAGGAGTGCGGGGCGAGCGGCTTCTCGGTGATGGAGCCCTCGGATTCGGCGGCGGCCGCGCCCGCCGCTATAAGGGCCAGAACCGCCGCCCACGCCAAGCCGGACCAGGCCCTTTTTCCTGCTGCAGCCCAGACACCGAGGCGATTGTGACTTTCGGCGGCTACCATTTGGGGTGTCAATGGGAGAAACCTTCGACCGGGTAGTCAAGGAACGTTTTCCCAATCGGACGCGCGCGCCGCCGGAGCGCCAGAGCGGCTGGCGGCGAGCCGCTTGTCACGGCCGTGGGGCCGCGAGGACCACGGTGGTCGAATCTGGCGGGAAACCGTGCTCGGTGGTCGTCCCGGACGGCCACCGCACGCTGATCTTCCTGGGAGGGTTTCCCTCGGGATACCCGAAGAAGCACGCGGACGTCGATTGGCTGTAATAGCCTGAGCCCGCAAAGACCTCGCTCCACTCGGCCGAGCCGTCGGCGAGCTCGACTGTGATCCGGGCGCCCACCGCCGTCGGGTTGCCCGGGGCGCCCCTGAGCGCGACGGCGAACGACCGGCGGCCGGGAACGCCCGAGTTGCGGAAGGCGAGGGTGGTATTGTTGTTCCGGGTCACGAGGAAATCCGGCCAGCCGTCGCGGTCGATGTCCGCGACGGCGAGCGCCTTGGCGTCCCCGGGCACCACCAGGCCGCTCTCCGCGGGCGTCGCCGGCTCGAAGTGCCCGCGTCCGTCGCCGCGCAGCAGCTGGCCGAGGCCGCCGTCGATGCGCATGTCGGCGCGGATCGGCGCGAACGAGTTCTGCACGGCGAAGATGTCGGCGTGCCCGCCCCCGTCGAAATCACCGGCGACCAGGCCCTGCAGCACCGATATCTGCGCGATGCGCGGAAGCGGCTCGAACCGGTAGGTGCCGTCGGGCTGGCTCAAGAAGACGCCGCTCCTGAGCTCCGTTGCCGCAAACCGCCGGGCCTTGGCCAGCTTCTCCTCCCCCACGATCTCCCCGAGGGTGGCGCGGGCGTAGTAGCTATTGCGGGTGAACCGCTTCGCAACCGAGGGGACCGCGGCCGCCATGCCCTTTCGGCTGCGCCAAGGATAGATCTGGTCCCCCTCGTAGTAGCCCTCGATCAGCTGCGCCGATCCGTTGCCCCTGAAGTCGCCGTAATAGAGCAGTGCCGGGTGGGCCGGGTCGGCATGGTACTGGGTGTTGAGGCCGACGTTGCCGACGACATAGTCCGGCCGGCCGTCGCCGTTGAAGTCCGCGGACGCGATCGAGGTCCACCAGCCCGTGCCGGCGGCCGCGAAGCCGGCCCGCTCGGACCAGTCCTCGAAGCCCTTGCCCTGTTTGTTGTGGAAATACTTCACGCCCCCCCACTCGAGCGTCAACAGCAGGTCGGGCCACCCGTCGCCGTCGACATCGCTCCACAGGGCGGACGTGACCATCCCGACCTCGCGCAGGCCCGGCGCCAGCGTGTCCGTCACGTCCTCGAACCGCCCCCCGCGGTTGGCCAGGAGCGCGCTCTGCGGGGCAAGCGGGTATTTTCCCGGGAGGATGCGCCCCCCTATGAACATCCCGAGGCGGCCGCTGTGGTCGAAGTCGGCGGCGGCCACCGCGCCCGCGTTGATCGGCAGCGCAGGCAGAGCGTCGTCCGCCGCCGGCCGGAAGCGGCCGTGGCCGTCATTCAGGTAAAGCCTCGGCTGGTAGTCCTGGGCGCCCGCGGGCAGGGTGTTGCCTCCCTTGGTCACCAGCAGGTCCTCACTCCCGCCCCCCGAGGCGTCGAACAGGAGAAGCGGCCCGTCGTCGGCAAGACTGCGGGCCGCGGCTAAGGGAACGTCGGCCGCCTGGAACTGGCCCGACGGCGAACTCCTAAGGATCCTCAGGGGATCGAGCGTCGTCCCGCCCACCACGACGTCGTCGCGGCCTGCGCCGGAAACGTCGCCGACAGCGAGGCCCGGGCCGCGCCGATTGAACCGTGTGGGAATCACCTTCTGCACGTAGGTCTCGTCGATCACTTCCTCGCGCGACCGAAGCTCGAAGCCGGCCGCATGGCCGACTTCCTGGAACTGGCCCGGGCGCGGCTCCGCTGGCGGCGGGATCGGCACTGGCTGCGACGGCTCGGTGACCGTGTAGCGGCGGTCAACGGCGAAGTTCTCGAAGGTCTGCACGTGCCCGCTTGGCCAGGTCACGGTCATGCGCCTGACGCTCGTGTCCGCGCCAAGGCCGAAGTGGAGCATGGGCTCGCTGCTCGACATGTAGCCGCGCGCCAGCATGAGCTGGCGGACCTGCACGCCGAGCGCGCTCTCGACCCTGACGATCGCCCCGACGCCGAAGCGATTCGAGACGGTCCCGCGCAGGTCGACGTTGACGACGTGGCCCGAATCGCAGTCGTTGCGCATCACGGTGACGCCGCCCTCGTAGTTGGTGTAGACTAGGTCCAGGTTCCCGTCCCCGCTCAGGTCGCCGAAGGCCGCGCCGAAGCTCACGCCCCTCTTGTCGAGGCCCCACGCAGCGCCGACGTCCTCGAACCGGAGGTCGCCCATGTTGCGGAACGCGAAGTGGGTCTCGACAAGCACGGGGCTGTTGTAGAGCACCTTGATCCTCTCCGCGGCCGTCTCCACGCGGATCGCGCTCGAGTTCACGTCGGGATTCGGATCCCGGTTGAAGCCGTTGGTCACGAAAAGGTCCAGGCGGCCGTCATTGTCCAGGTCCTCGAAACGCGGCGACCAGGTCCAGTTCGTCTTTGCGATGCCCGCAAGGAAGGCCACCTCGCGGAACCTTCCCGTGCCGGTGTTCATCAGGAGGGCACTTCGGTGCAGCTTCTGGGCGCCCGGCGAGCTGTCCGACTCCTCGTCCCTCTCTCGCGACTCGGCGATGGAATTCTGGTCCTTGACGTGGGTGGTCGTCGCCATGTCGGCGACGAACAGGTCGATGTACCCGTCGTTGTTCACGTCGCCCTGGTCCGAGCCCATGCAGTAGAACGCCGTGTGGGGCAGGACCTGGTCCAGCACATCGGTGAACGTGCCGTCGCGGTTGTTGTGGTAGAGCCTGTCGGGGAAGCCGTAGTCATTCGCGACGTAGAGGTCGGGCCAGCCGTCATTGTCGTAGTCCCACCAGGTGGCGGAATGGCTCTGCGTCTCGCCCGTGATGCCCGCGGGGTCCGTTACGTTCGTGAAGGTTCCGTTCCGGTTGTTGTGGAAGAGATAGCCGCGCTGCCCGTTGGGATGCGCTGCGCTGTCGAGCATGTTGGTCGTGATGTAGACATCGAGCCAGCCATCGCGGTCGTAGTCGCAGAACGCGGCCATCACGCTCGAATCCTTGACGTCAAGGCCGTAGGCGTGGGCCATCTCCTTGAAGGTCCCGTCGCCCTGGTTGATGTAGAGCAGGTTGGGGGCGTTGAAGCGGCAGACGTAGATGTCGAGCAGGCCGTCGTTGTTCACGTCGACAAACGTGGCGCCCTCGTTCCAGACGCCCGGCGTCCCTCCCACGCCCGCCTTCTCGGTCACGTCCTCAAACTTGTACCCGCCAAGGTTCCTGAAGAGGCGGCAGCCCTGGGTCTTGCTCACGACGAAGATGTCCGGCAGGCCGTCGCCGTCATAGTCTCCGATCGCAACCCCGGTGCCGATTGAGCCGCCCTCGAACTCCTGGTAGAGTTCGCCCCACATCTTCGGGTCGTCATAGCGGTTCTCCGTGCGCACGCCCGTCTGGTCGGGAGAAAGCTCCGTGAACAGGGTCTTCCCCCGGGGGAAGGGGCGCTTGGCGAGCGGATGCTCGGCGATCGCGCCCGAGGGATCCGGCGCCCCGGGCGCGCACACGGCGAGCGCCAGGGCGACGGCGGCGCCGCGAACCGCACGCACCGCGTTCGGGAACACCCTCCCGCACCTGCGATTATTGGCGGATCCCATCACAAAAGGGCAATGGGACGGAGCTGCAAACGCGTAGTCAAGAATAGTTTTGGCGGCGACGCGGACCCGGACTTTTCTTGCCTGATCCCGCATTGTGAGATTGCATGCCCGGTTCCGAATCAAGAGGCCCATGCGACGACCCCAGTGAGCAACCTATTACGGATTCCCCGACGGGCGTGGTTGATTGTACCTCTGCTCGCGCTCGCGTTCACGGTCGCTGCCACGGCCGTCCGCGTGCGGCGCATCGAGTACGTGTCGGAGGTTGCCGGAGGGCCGGCGTCCGCCCCTTTGGGCGGCGGGCAGGCGTCTGGGGCCGCGTCCGAGTGGCAGCCGCGGCTGATCGTCCCCGGAAACCACGACGAGAGCTTCGAGTGGCTCGACCAGGTCCGGCAGATGTTCGATCGCCGGCAATGGCGCGTCAGGTCCGTCGACTACGAGAACGCCCAGGTGGGCCGCGAGGTGTTCGCCTCATGCCCGTATCGATGGTGGCTCGGACTGGTCGCCTGGTGCCGCCACAAGGTCGCCGGTGCCGCGACCGGCCCCTCGATCGAATGGGCCGCGCTCTACGCCGACCCCATTCTTCTTGTCGTCTTCGGGGCGGCCACCCTGGCCTACGTCGCCCGGCGGTACGGCGCCCTTGCGGCCGCGCTGGGGTCGGCCGCCCTCGCGACGCTGTTCCCGTTCGCCGCCGAGTTCGTGGCGGGCGTGCCCGACGACCACGGGCTGGCGCAGGTGTGCGCCGTGTGGAGCGTGCTCCCGCTCCTGGCCGGTGTCGCCTCGGCGTATTCGGCCGGCTCCGGCCGGCGCACCCGGCGCTGGTTCATCGCCGGCGGCGTCGCCGGCGGTATCGGATTGTGGGTGAACGTGTCGCGGCAGTTGCCGGTCCTGCTCGGCATCGCCCTCGGCGCCCTGCTGGCGGCATGGGTCGCCCGGAAGGCTGCCCGGGCCGAAGCGGCAGGACCTCCCCAATCCCTGCCCTGGAGGGCCTGGGCGCTGGCGGGCTCGGCGACATGCCTTGCCGCCTATCTGCTGGAGTACTTCCCCTCCTACATGGGCGGTTGGGAGCTGCGCGCGATCCATCCGGTATTCGGCGTGGCCTGGATGGGCGGCGGCGAACTTGTGGCGCGGCTTGCGGCGTGGATCGAGGGAGGCGACAAGCCGAGGGGTTTGCGGGGTGCGAAGGCGTGGGTGCTTGCCTTGGCCGCCATGGCCGCCGTGGCGTCGGTGCCCGCGGCCGCCTGGATCGGGCACAATCCAGGGCTGATCACGGTCGAGCTGCCCTCGATGCAGCTTTCCAAGCTTCCGGTAACCGTCTCCGCGCCAAACCTCTGGGCGTGGTTGCTGCAAAATGGTACCACCGCCACGGTCTGGGCGACAGCCGTTCCCCTTCTGATCCTGGTCGCATCGATTGCGCTCCTCTTACAGAGGACGGTCAGCCCCGCGCTGCGGGCGCCGATTGCGCTGGCGCTCGGGCCGGTGCTCTTCTCCCTGGCGCTGACTTACCGGCAGATCAGCCGGTGGAACGACGTGGATGCGGGATTGTTCGTGCTGCTCATCGTTTTTGCCGCGGCCCTGGATGGGGTTCACAGCCCATTTTCGTTGAAGATCTTTAGGCTGGCAGTCTCGGGCGCGGTGCTTCTCGCCGGAACGCTCGGGATGCTCCAGCTGTGGCCCTCAGTGGAGGCGCGCATCAACGAGGGTCTCAGCAAGACCGAGGTCGTCGGGCTGATCGAGCGCGACTTTGCGTACTGGCTTGCAATGCACGTTGGATCCGCCGGCGGGGTGGCACTGGCCCCCCCCAACGTGACGACCACACTCTATTACTACGGGGGAATCCGCGGATTGGGGACCTTTGGCTGGGAGAACCGCGACGGTCTCCAGGCCGCGCTCCGCATCACGAGCGCCACGACCCCTGAGGAGGCCCAGGAACTGATCGGACTCCACGGCGTGACACACATCATCATCCCGATCTGGGATCCCTACATGGATGCCCTGGCCAAGATAGGCGGGGGGCAGCTTGAGGGCAGCTTCCTTGACCGGCTTCACAAGATGGTCCTGCCGCCATGGTTGAGGCCCGTGGAGTATATTGCTCCTAACATTGGCGGGTTCGAAGGGCAGGTGGTCGTCGTGCTCGAGGTCTGCGACGAGCAGGACGACGCCGTGGCCCTGAGCCGGATAGCGGTGTACCTGGCCGACATGGGCCAGATCGGCCCCGCGATCAAGGCGGGCCGTGCGCTCCGGCGGTTCCCGGCGGACCTCGGCGCCCTTGTGGCCCGCGCCCAGGTCGAGACGGCCTGCGGCGAGAACGAGGAGCTTGCCGAGACAATGGACCTTCTGCTGCGGCGCATCTCCGGGGGCGCGGACAGCGATCTGCCGTGGGACCAGCGGATCGGCCTGGTGGTCCTCCTGGCGCAGGCGCACCACATGGATCTTGCGCAGTCGCGGCTTCGGAAATGCATCGACGAGATCGACGACGGGAAGCTTCGCTCGCTCAGCACCATCCTCCTCTACCGGTTCCATGTCCTGCGCCGGGCGTTCGACCTGGACATCCGAGACCCCGCGATGCGCGCGCTTTCACTCGATCTCTTGCCTCCCGACCTTCGTTCGCGCGTGGATCGATGACGTTCAACAGGCCCCCAGTGCAGGCGATGAGGCTTGGCTTCCCTGCTGCAGCATCCATTTCCATTGACGTGATCCCGCCAATTCGGACCGCGTGAAGAGCCGACTCGGGCCAATTTGCGCACGCGTGGTGCGCAGGCCGTTTGCCCGCGCAGGGAAGGGTCAGGACGCCTTCTCTAGGCGGTCGTACCACCGGAACTTCATGTACACCGAGGTGGCGGCCAGCACGGCGAGGATCACCGCGGACCACGACCACTGCTTGAGGACAATGTAGATTGGCAGCGTCACCAGGCACATCTGCCAGACGATGCCGACGGCGACATTGGTGAGGTCGTGCGCGGCGTCGCGGTTGGGAACAAAGGCCGGATCGTCCCTCATCACCTTCTCCCGGATCGGCCCCCACCAGCCCCACGGATTGACGGTCCTGTAGAACCTTTTCAGGACCTCGTCGTCCTCGGCCCTGCTCAGGTAGGTGCCGGCGAGGCACCCGACGACGGAGATCAGGAGCAGGAAGGGGAACGTGTAGAGCGCGTTCATGCTGCGGCCGGTCGCCTGCTCGACGAGCAGGAAGGCGACCGCCCCGGCGATGCCGCTCACCATGCCCCAGAAGTAGCCGTAGCCATTGAAACGCCACCAGTACCACTTGAGGACGTTCGCGGCCACGAACGCGCTGTAGAGCGCCCCGACAAGCCACATCATCACGGTGGTGATGCTGTTGGTGAGCAGCCCGCAGACTATCCCGACGGCCAGGAAGACGATGGAGACGACGCGGCTGAGAAACACGAGCCTCCTGCCGCTGGCCTGCGGGTTCAGGAAGCGCTTGTAGACATCGTTGACCAGGTACGCGGGCGCAGCGTTGAGCGTCGCGGCGAAGTTCGACATGAAGGCGGCCGCGAGGCCCGCCAGCAGGAACCCGATGACCCCCGTCGGGACCTGCCCGCTCAGCACGAGCGGGAGCACCTTCTCGAAGTCGGGTTTTCCCTGCGACTGGAGGGCCGGCATGCAGAACGCCAGGGCGAGGACCGTGATGCCCGCGATCATCATGTAGCGCGGGAACATGAGAACGACCGTCACCATGCCGTTCATGAGCGACGCCTCGCGGGGATTGCGCGTTGCCAGGATGCGCTGCATATCAAAGTTCGGGGCCGGCCCGGCCAGGCTGGCGAGCACGCCCTTGAAGAACATGAGGCCGAAGATGACGGTGAAGAACTCGTTGCCGTCCGCCTTGATCGCCGCGTTCGCGGTGCTGAGGATCCCGTCCCAGTTGAGGCCGAGCTTCCAGCCAAAGAACGGGTTCATCCAGCCGTCGGGGATGCTGCGCGCGATCATCGCCGGCGACACCTTGGCGAGCGCGATGATGCCGATCGTGATCGAGGTGAGCGTCAGGATGGTGAACTGCGTGACCTCCGTGATGACGACGCTGACCATGCCGCCCTTGATCGCGTAGAGCGACGTCAGGCCGAGGAGGATGACGGCGTAGATGTTCTCGTCCGAGAAGACGCCGGTCGCGGCGCCGGTAAAGCGCCAGGGAAGCATCACCACCGCGAATTTGCCGATGCCCTTGAAGGCGTAGGCGAGCAGCCCGACCACGTTGACGAGGGCGAAGACGACGACGCTCAGGTGGGCGAGCGTCGCGCCGCGGTCGTTGCCGAAGCGCGTCTGCATCCACTGCGCGCCGGTGAGGACGTTGGAGCGGCGCGTCCACGCGCTCATGAACATCATCAGGAAGATCTGGTTGAAGGTCGGCCAGACCCAGGGGAGCCAGATGCTCTTCAGGCCGTAGATGAAGAGCACATACACGAGCCACATGGTTCCGCTGATGTCGAACATGCCGGAGGCGTCCGAGACGCCGAGCATGTACCACCGCATCGTCCTGCCGCCCAGGAAGTAGGCGTCGAGGTCCTTGGATCCCCTTCGGGAGACCCAGAGGCCCACCGTGATGACGAGCACGAAATAGCCGACGATGATGCCAATGTCCAGGGGGTGCAGCAGCATGGGGTGGTGCGGTCGGGGCTGGGCCTACAATCACTGGAACGGAAGGCCCCGATGCAATGGGCAGGATCAAAGGAACGGGAGGGGGCGCAAACAAAACCCGCCTGGCGGGCCCCTGCGCAAGGAATCCAGACGGGGGCCGGACGACGGCTCGCATAAGCCTTGCCGGGCGAATGCGCAGGTGTCGTCATGGACGGTGGCGGCGGTCGGAGGCCCCTTTTCTTGAATCATGAATAACCCCAAGATTGCGCTTATTGCCATGGTCATTGCCACGGGTTCACTCGCAGTCTGCCCGAAGACCGGGGCCCTCGAACCCACCCCCGCGGGCGCCAAGGTCGCCCGCGCCGACATGGCCGCGCTGGCGGCAGGCGCCGAGCAGGAGGTGAAGGGCGACATCCTTCCCTTCTGGCTCAAGTACACGCGCAACCCAGAGAACGGCGGATTCTACGGCTTCATCGACAAGGACATGGTCGTCCATAAGTCCTCACAGCGCGGCGGACTCCTGACCTGCCGCATCCTCTGGACGTTCTCGGCGGCTTACCGGATCTACCACGACCCCGCCTACCTCGAGATGGCCCGCTACGCGTACAGGGACCTCGTGGACCATTTCTGGGACCCGGACAACGGCGGCCTGTTCTGGTCGATCGCGGTCGACGGGACGCCGAAGTCGGACTTCAAGCTGATCTACCTCCAGACCTTCGGCATCTACGGGCTATCGGAGTACTACCGGGCGACCGGGGAGAAGCCGGCCCTCGAGAAGGCCATCGCGATCTACAACCTTATCGAGGAGCATTCGCGCGACAGGAAGAACGGCGGGTACTTTGACGCGCTGGACCGCAAATGGGCCCGGATCTCGGACGGCGAGAACCGGATGGGCCCGGGCCCGAAGTCCCAGAACTCGCACATCCACATCCTCGAGGGCTACACGAACCTCCTGCGGGCATGGCCGGACGCCGGGCTGCGGGCCAGCCAGCACGACCTGGCCGAGATGGTGATCCGGCACCTCATCGACCCGAAGACCCACCACCTGATCCTGTTCACGGCGGACGACTGGACGCCGATCGGGCTCGGGGAGGTGTCGTACGGGCATGACATCGAGCTGAGCTGGCTGCTGGTGGAGGCCGCGAAGGTGCTCGGCGACCCGGCCCTGATAGCCGGGGCCAAGACCGTCTCGCTCGACATTGCGCGGGTGACGCTGGCGGAGGGCGTGGACCCCGACGGCGGCGTCGTGAACGACGGCGGGCCCGGCGGCTACACCGACACGAACAAGGACTGGTGGCCCCAGGCGGAGGCCGCCATCGGGTTCCTGAACGCCTACCAGCTTTCAGGCGATCCCCGCTATTTCGAGGCCTCGCGCCGCAGCTGGGACTACATCGAGGCGAAGTTCGTCGACCGCGTGCACGGCGACTGGATCGAGGAGGTCACGCGCGACGGGACCCCGGTGCCGCGGCCGAAGGTCACGGTCTGGAAATGCCCCTACCACAGCAGCCGCTGCTGCTTTGAGCTCGTCGACCGCGTGCACGAGCTGATGGGCGCCGGGCCGGCCCCATAGGCCGGCGCCTCAGCCCGCCCGCAGCAGCTCGAGCATCCTGCGATCGAGCTTGTGGCCGCGGAAGTCCTCGTACCGGACGTCCGGGCGGCCGCTGTCGGCGATGCCGAACGCGCCGCGCAGGTTCCATAGGGACCATCCCCAGCCGGCCTCCTTCCAGAGCGCCAGCTGGTCGGCCATCCACGCCAGGCAGACGTCGTGGGGGGTCTGCGTGAAGCAGCCCCACTCCCCGACGTGGACCGGCGCCCCCCGGTCAGTGAGGGGCCTCCACTTGGTGATCTCCTCGGCCCTGAGCTTCTCGCGGTTCCACAGCACGCCGTGCCGGTCGACCATCGGCCACGTCGGCTTCTCGAGCGACTCGAATTCGGCGGCGGGCACCCACGTCGCCTTGTAGTGGCTGACCATCTTCGGCTGGTAGTCGTGGGAGCTCTGCACGATGCCCTCGTCGATCAGCCCGAGGACGGGCGTCTGGCCGATGTCGGCGCCGTTGGCGAAGATGAGCCGGTCGGGGCTCACCTCGCGGATGGTGGCGATCAGCGCCTTGGCGACCTCGACGTAGCGCGACTGGTCGGCCATGAAGGGCGGCTCGTTAAGGAGGTCGAAGCTCATGCGCGAGCTCGGGACGTCCCGGTAGCGCTCGGCGAAGAAGCGCCAGTGGTGTTTCGCGGCCTCGAGCGCCCGGAGCATGGAGTCGCGGGGGCTGTCGAAGAGCTGGTACGGCTCGCGCTCCCTGCCGTTGACGCAGTAGCCCGGGATCCGGTGGAAGGCGACGCTCGTGTGGATGCCGTGCTGCCTGCCGAGCTCGATGGCGCGGTCGAGGGGCCTAAGCGCCTCGGAGTTGATGGTCATCCAGTCCTTCGGGCTGGACCATGCCCAGTAGGAGAGGGGCAGCCGCGCGAAGTCGAACCCCCACTCGGCCATCCACTGGAAATCCGATTCCGCGAACTCGCGGCCGGGGCGGCCGCCGGCCATGGCGGTCAGGTTGAATCCGCGCCAGCGCGGGATGCGGGGCTGCGGGCGGCGGCCCGCGGCCGCGCCCGCGCATCCCTGCCCGAGGAGAAGCGCGCCCGCCGAGACCCCCAGGAATTCGCGTCGGGTCATCACGGGCGGTCAGCGGACGGACTTCGCGGGCATCCCCGGATGGGCGGCCTCGCCGAAGAGTCCGGAATCGGCGAGTCCCGGGCAGGCCGAGGCGTCCAGGGCGTACTTGAAGTAGTCCGGGGGATTCGGGCCCCAGGTGACGCTGCAGTCCCTGAAGGTGACCGCGGCGGCGTTGCTCATCAGGAATCCGCTCGTCGGCAGGGTCCGCAGGGATTCCTTGTCGCCGTTGGGCCGCAGGTCCTGCTGTCCGCCGGCGAACGCCGCGGGTCTGACGATGTGGATTGAGACCCTGTCGAACGAGATCGCCTCGATGTGGCCCGGCTCGTCCGCGTAGATGACGGCGCCGTTCTCGGAGGTACAGATGAGGTTGGAGAACCGGATGTCGCGGACGACTCCCAGCTTGCTGCGGGCGGTCCAGGGTATGGCCTCGATCTGGATGGGCTCCCCGCGTCCCCACCACATGGGGTCGAAGATCTTCGTCTCGATGATGAGGTTCGAAAAGAGGACCCGCTCGATGCTGCCGCCGAGGCTCAGGCGCACGGCCACGCCCCGGTGGCTGTCCTTGATGACGCAGTCGCTGACCACCACGTCGCGGATGGGCCCGCTCGCGTCGCAGCCGAGCACGACGCCCGACGAGCGCGACCGCAGCGTGCACCCCGAGATGACCACGTTCTCGCAGGGCCTGGCGACGCCGTCGCTCAGCGGGGCTGTCTTCAGCGAGATGCAGTCGTCGCCGGTCTCGATGTGGCAGCCGTGGATGCGGACGTTGGACGACCAGTCGATGTCGATGCCGTCGTTGTTCGGCATCCTCAGGTCCCCGTCTATGCGGATCGAGTCGATGGACGCGTCGTCGCAGCCCTGGAGGCGGAGCGTCCAGAAGGCCGAGTTTGTCAGTGAGAACTCCTGGAGCAGGATGTGGCGGCAATGCCTGAGGACGATCATGAACGGCCGCAGCTCGACGCAGGTGTAGATGTTGGGCCCGATCTTGGAGACATAGGCCATCTCGTTGCCGTCGATCCGGCCCGGTCCCGTGATGGCGATGTCCTCGGCGCCTTCCGCGTACACGATCACGCCCTGCCTCGGGACGGGCGCGGAGTCGAACGTAACGGGCTGGAGCGAGAACCGCGTGAAGTCCGAGTGGTGGGCGCTGCCCTGGAGCAGGGCGCCGCGCTCGAGGTGCAGGTCGACGTGGCTCCTCAGTTCGAGGGTGGCTATCGTGATCTTGGCGCCCGCCGGGACGACGACCCGGCCGCCGCCCTGCGCGCTGCACGCGTCGATGGCCCGCTGGATGGCGGCCGTGTCGGTGCGGATGTCGCGGCCCGTGACGCCGTAATCCATGACATTGAAGGTCTGGGGGGCCCCTGCGCACGAGGCGGCCAGGGCGAGGCCCGCGAACAGGGCCGACGCCGGTTTTCGAGAGGATCGGGGGGGTGGGTTTCGCATGGCGGGAGAAGCCATTGTTCGGGCGGAGCTGGGCGTGATCGCCTGGCCTTAAACCGCTAAATTCCACGGGGATGTCAAACCGTGGATGGGCATTGTCACAGTCTGGACTGGGACATGGGTCAGGACCTCCCCGGGGCGCGAGGACGGCAAGAAGAACATCTCAAGTCCCTGACAAAGGATCTCATTAACATCCAGTTCGGTTGCATATAATCTAAGAAGGTCGCCTTCAACAAGGTCAGCAAACCCCCCTCTGGCACGGCGCGGTTCCTGGCGCCCTGCCGGAGTGCCCAAACTCCATCCATGAAGCTTAAGATCATCGGTCCCGCATTGCCGAACATCCCGTGGGAGCCCAAGCCGGCGGGCAACCCGGACTACGCGTGGCGCTACAGCTCAAACCCCGTTGTCGGCCGCCGTCCGCTCCCGCGCGTGACCGGCATCTACAACAGCGCGGTCGTGCCGTGGAAGGGTGGATTCACCGGGGTGTTCCGCACCGAGGGCATGGATCGGATCCCGCACCTGCACGTGGGCCGCAGCCCGGATGGGCTCAAGTTCACGTTCGAGCCGAACCCGATCGAGCTCACATGCGAGGATCCCGAGGTCCGCAAGTTCGAATACGCATACGACCCGAGGGTCACCCTCGTGGACGGAGTTCATTACGTCACCTGGTGCAACGGCTATCACGGCCCGACCATAGGCATCGCGCGGACGACCGACTTCGTCCGCTTTGAGCAGCTTGAGAACGCGTTCCTTCCCTACAACCGCAACGGGGTCCTCTTCCCGCGCAAGTTCGGGAAGAACTTCCTGATGCTCAGCCGACCGTCCGACACCGGCCACACGCCGTTCGGTGACATCTTCATCAGCGAGAGCCCGGACTTGGTCCACTGGGGCAGGCACCGCCATGTGATCGGCCGCGGCGGCCCCTGGTGGCAGGGGACGAAGATCGGCGCGGGGCCGTCCCCCATCGAGACGAGCGAGGGATGGCTCCTTTTCTACCACGGCGTCACGACGACCTGCAACGGGTTCGTGTACTCGATCAGCGCGATGCTGCTGGACCTCGACGAGCCGTGGAAGGTGATCGCCTGCGCGAACCAGCCGCTCATCGTTCCTGAGGCCCCCTACGAGCTCACGGGCTTTGTTCCGGGCGTGTGCTTCCCGGTGGGGTGCCTGTGCGACTCGGCGACGGGCCGCATCGCCATCTACTACGGTGCCGCCGACACGTTCACCGCGCTCTGCTTCTGCAACGCGGCGGAGATCGTGAAGTTCATAAGGGATTATCCCCTGAAGAAATAGGCAGGGGGTTCCGGGAGGCACTGCCGCACTTGCCTCCCGGCAGGGATGCCAGCAGCTTTGGGGCCGTGAAGAAGCCCAGTGTGCTCCTTATCTTCCTGACCCGGTTCGAGGAGAGCATGGCAATGCTCAAGGGCATCGCCCATTACGAGCGCACGCACCACCTGTGGACGGCCTACCACGACGACCAGGCCGTCTCCGAGTCGGATCCGCGATGGATCCGCAGCAAGAAATGGCACGGGGTCATCAGCCGGCACACGACGCCAGGCCTCGCGGCCGCGTGCGCGGAGCTGAATATCCCCCTCGTCGACCTGAACGACGAGGAGCCCTTCCCGGGCGTCCCGAAGATCAGGCCCGACAACGTCGGCGTCGGGCACCTGGGGGCCGAGCACTTCATCGAGAGGGGATACCAGAAGTTCGGGTTCGCCAGCTTCGGCAACACGCTATGGGCTCGCGAGCGCCGCGACGGCTTCATCGAGGCGGTCCGCCTTGCGGAGCGCGAGTGCTCGGTGTTCGAGTCGGATTACCCGGGAGACGCCACGCCCTTCTGGGAGGAGGAGCAGATCACGCAGCTTGCCGGATGGCTCAAGGGGCTGCCCAAGCCGATCGGCATCATGGCCTGCAACGACCTGCACGCGCAGCAGCTGGTCAGCGCGGCCCACGCCGCGGACCTGCTGGTGCCCGAGGAGGTCGCCGTGCTCGGCGCCAACAACGACACCATCCGGTGCGAGCTCGCGGATCCCGCCCTCTCGAGCGTTGCGCCCAACGCCTTCCAGTCGGGGTACCGCGCTGCGGCCCTGCTCGGCGACCTCCTTGCGGGGATCAAGCCGAAGTCGTACGACCAGCGCGTGGATCCGCTCGGCGTCGTGACCCGGCACTCCACGGATGTCCTGGCCGTGGAGGACCGCAACGTGGCGGCGGCGCTCAGCTTCATCCGGGAAAGGGCGTGCTACGGCATTACGGTGAACCAGGTGCTGGAGCACGCGCACGCCTCCCGCAGCCAGATGGAGCGCAAGTTCCGCCAGTGCATCGGGCGCTCACCGCAGTCCGAAATCCGGCGCGTCCAGCTGAGGAAGATCCGCCAGCTTCTCCTGGAGACGGATTTCCCGCTGAAGCGGATCGCCGAGCTCACGGGCTTCGAGCACATGGAATACATGTGCGTCCTCTTCAAGCGCATGACCGGGGTCTCCCCGGGCAGCTACCGCGTGAGGATGCAGGACAAGGCTGTCGCGGCGGTGACGTCCGTCGCCAGCGGTTCCTAAGCCCCCCAAAGAACCCCCTCTAATGACGACCCTCCACCTCCGTCTCCTCATGGGAATTGTCCTGGCGCAGGCCGCCGCCGCCGGGCCCAAGCCGATCGAGTTCGAATTCGTGGCCCCGGACAACCCGGCGACGCAGAACCTGTACTCCCGCGAGCTCTGGGCCGAGGTCGTCACCCCGAGCGGGCAGAAGCTCAACCTGCCGGCTTATTACGCGGACGGGGGGCTCTTCGCCGTCCGCGCCCGGCCGGAGGAGCTCGGCACCTACCGGTTTGGCTCGGTCTCGGAGTCGACGCTCGGCATCCGAAAGACCGACCTGGTCGTCAGCCTCGTCACGCCCGCCACGGTCCAGAACACCGAGCGCACGCGCCTGCCGTCCGTCGTGCTCGACCCGAAGGACCCGAGGATGTTCATGCGCTCGGACGGGCTCCCGTTCACCCCTGTGGGCGCAAACCTCGCCTGGGCGGCGGCCGGCGCGCCCGATACGCTGGGCTACTATCAGAGCGCATTTCCGCTCTTCGCAAAGGCCAACCTCAACTGGATGAGGATCTGGATGGCGCACTGGGACGGGCTCGACCTCGACTGGCTGCCCGCGAGCCTGGGCCCGTCGCCCAAGCCCGGCACGGTCGACGAGGGTGTCGCCGAGACCTGGGACAAGCTGGTCTCGCTGGCGCAGGAGAACGGGGTCTACCTGCAGGTCGTGCTCCAGCACCACGGCCAGTTCACCACCACGAGCAACTCGAATTGGGACACCAACCCGTGGAACGCGGCCAATCCCGGCGGCTTTCTGAAGTCCCCGGAGGACTTCTTCACGGACGCCAACGCGCGGGTGATGTCGCTCATCAAGTACCGCTACATCGTGGCCCGGTGGGGTTGGTCGCCGGCGATCATGGCTTGGGAGCTCTTCAACGAGGTGCACTGGACGGACGCCTTCCGGCACGGCCACGAGGCGGAGGTGGCCCGCTGGCACAGCGTCGTCGCCTCGTACATCCGGCTGGTCGACGTCTACGGGCACTTGATCACCACGAGCACGGAGAACCTGAGGAGCCCGGTCTACGAGAAACTGGACTACTACCAGCCGCACCTCTATGCGGCCAACCGGATCGCCGGGGCGCGCGCCTTTGAGCCGGCGTACGCCACGCTCGAGCGGCCTGCGTTCTACGGGGAGGAGGGCGACGAGCACCAGCCGGTCTCGGATGCGGTCAAGGCGCTGGGCCTGAACATCGTGCCGCCCGTGTGGGCCAGCATCATGGGCCAGGGCGCCATGGCCGCGCAGCCGTGGAACGGATGGCAGCTGCTCGAGCAGAACCGGCTGGGCGAACTCGGGGCCGTGTTCCGGTTCCTTGCGATCAACCGGATGGTGAAGCAGACTGGCCTGCAGCCGTTCTCGGCCGTCGTGGAATGCGCGGAGCGGGTGCCGCTGAGGATCGTCGCCGGGCAGGTCTGGCAGCGCAGGGCGGCCCCGGACATTGCGTACCCGGTCGACGGGACCGAGCCCATCGAGGCGGCCAACGTTCCGGCGATCCTCGATGGAAGCGCCTCCGGCCGCGCCGACGGATTTCCCGACCGGGCCACCTACCGCTTTGATCTGCCCCGGGGGACGACCCTGCGGGTCCACGTCGTCTCCGTCGCTCGGGCCGGGTGCGGCCTGCGCGTGAGCCTGGACGGCGGCGTGGCTGCCAGTCACACGTGGGCCGGAGGGTCGGGGGCGCCGGTGCCTGACGTCCTGGAGGTTCCGGCCGCCGCGGGCCGCCATGCGCTGCTTCTGGAGGCGACGGGGCCCGACTGGATCGGGATCTCCGACGTCGACCTCGGCCTCGACACCTCGGTGCTCGCCGCCGTCGGGCGCCGGAGCGACAATTTGATCTGCGCGTGGGTGTGGCACCGGAGCAACCTCTTCGCGGTCAACCCGTCGGCCCCCGCGACCGGCACGGTGGACTTCGACAACGTCCCCGTCGGATCCTGGAGGATCACGTGGTGGGACACCCTGAAGGGCGTGGCCGGCGAGCCCAGGGTGGTGACGCACCCCGGGGGGACCCTGAAGGTTCAGACGCCCCCGATCACCCGGCACGCGGCCGTCGTCCTGACGCTGACCCAGTAGGTCACCGGGCGGAGTCCTGCGCGGCAAAGCTCGCGAGCGCGAGGAGCTGGTCGCCCGGGGCCTGGGCGCTTGATTCGTCGAGGGAGCCCGAGAGCGCCGCCGCTACGGTCCCCGCGTGGGGCACCCCGGCGAGCAGTGCAAGGGGCACCGCGGACGGGGGGTCGTCGCCCGCGTAGGGCCGCATGAAGAGCCCCGGCCCGGGGGGCTTCGGCGCGCCGAAATAGCCCCCGCCCGCCGGGTCGAAGAACTGCGCTTCGAGCTGGCCCAGAAGGCGCGCGCAAAGCGCGGCCGCGTCCGCGTTCTTGGCGGCCCGCGCGTAATCCCCGCAACCGAGCGCGAGCGCCGCATAGTCGTCCGCGGCCGCCGGCAGCGCCGACCCGGCCATGCGGCGCAGCCGTCCGTCCGGCGACAAGAGGAAATCGGCCCTGACCGCGGCAAAGGTGCGCCGCGCCGCGTCCACGTACCGCGGGTCTCCGAGCTGCGCGCCGGCGCGCGTGAGCGCGCTCAGGATGAGTCCATGCGCCCCCGCCGTCGCCCGGTCGTCCCTCGGGGGGAAGGGCCGCCGGTCCCGCGCGGCGAGCAGGCGGGCCGCCGCGGCGGCCTGCTGGGCGTCCGTCTCGGCCACGCGTCGCAGCAGGTTCATCCTGGCGTACAGCG
>Ga0302319_10003655_pt1 | contig 31970 bp, 24 predicted proteins | sample Bog_T0_2_FD_203319 | JGI IMG/M metagenome (GOLD analysis project Ga0302319, IMG submission 203319) | Peat permafrost microbial communities from Stordalen Mire near Abisko, Sweden - Bog_T0_2 | ecosystem: Environmental > Terrestrial > Soil > Wetlands > Peat | place: Sweden: Abisko, Stordalen Mire... | reverse complement strand
AGCACCAACATCCATACCGCTGCAACAGTCTTTGTCATAGCCTCTGCATTCCTTTGCGAACCTTTGCGTCCTTCGTGACCTTTGCGTTTGCCGATGGTGTTTTTCATTCCCGTCCTAGGGACGGGGCCGATCTGCGGGCAGGCTTAAATTCCGCTGGTTTCAGGGAATCGCGGCCTCTTCGCCGAAACGTAATCTATCGTTACGCCTCAAAGCAAAACATACAAGGGAATCTGCTTTTGTCGTTGCCGTTGCTCTTGCTGGGCCGTCGAACACCCCCGAACCCCAGCAGAATCAATATTTTCCGCTAAATCTTCGCGAATCAGGATCTTGCCTCCCCGGTCACCCGCTATTTCGCTGATTCCAAAAACTCGAGCAGGAATGGGGCGGGTGAGGTGGTTTCCTGTGCAGAGCTTCCCAAAAAGCTGCTTCACTGCCTCACCGCCGCAATCGGAAAACGCCGTCCCATGCCGAACGACTTGCGCGACACCTTCAGCACCGGCGCAGCTTGCTGCCGCTTGTACTCGCTCATCTCCACCAGCCGGATCACGTGCTGCACCAGCTCCAGATCCACTCCCTGCGCGCGCGCAATCTCCTCCGCTGCGCTGTAATCCTCAATGTAGGCCCGCAGAATCGGGTCCAGAACCTCATACTCCGGCAGCGAATCTGTATCCTTCTGTCCCGGCCGCAGCTCCGCCGACGGAGGCTTGCTCAGCGTCGCCTCCGGAATCACCTCGCGCCCGCGGTTGGCGTACCGCGCCAGAGCGTAAACCTCCGTCTTGTACACGTCACCGATCACCGCCAGCGCGCCCGCCATATCGCCATACAGCGTGCAGTACCCGCAGGCCATCTCGCTCTTGTTCCCGGTGGTCAGTACCAGGGCCCCGGTCTTGTTCGACAGCGCCATCAGCAAGCTGCCGCGGATGCGCGGCTGCAGATTTTCCTCCGCCAGCCCGAAGGGCGTCTCCGCGAACGCCGGCTGTAGCGCCTGCCTGAACTGCGTAAAAATATCCCGGATCGGGAGCACCGTCGTCCGAATCCCAAGGTTCTTCGCCAGCGCCTCCGCGTCGCTCACCGACCCGTCCGACGAGAACTCGCTCGGCATCAGCACACCTTCTACGTTTGCCGCTCCCAGAGCCTCTACTGCGATCACAGCCACCAGGGCCGAGTCGATGCCGCCGCTCAGCCCCAGCAGCGCCTTGCTGAAGCCGCACTTGTGCAGGTAGTCCCGTGTGCCCAGCACCAGCGCCTTCCATATGCTCGCAGTGTCGTCCTCTTCAGGCAGCGCCAGCACAGGATTTGCCGCCGTCGTCTCAATGACAATCAGGTCCTCTTCAAACGACTTCGCCTGCGCAATCACCTCGCCGCGCGCGTCCACTGCGAACGAGGCCCCGTCGAAGATCAGGCTGTCATTGGCGCCCACCTGATTCACCATCAGCACCGTCGCCGCGTGCCGCTTCGCCAGCGCGCGGATCATCTGTCGCCGCACGTCCGCCTTGCCCTGCCAGAACGGCGATGCCGAGATGTTCAGGATCAGCCGATGCCCGCTCAGCGGCTGCGGCAGCACACTCCACTGCCGCATCAACTGATCAATGGGGTCCACCGGATAGTTCTGCCGCGGCCAGAACATCTTGTCGTTCCACGCGTCCTCGCAGATGGTGATCGCCAGCGGCTGGCGGCCCACCACAAACAGCGCCTGCGTCAGCGCGGGCTCAAAGTAGCGCTGTTCATCAAACACGTCGTAGAACGGCAGCAGCATCTTCTGCTGCACAAAGCGCCGCTCTCCATTCTCCAGCAGCACCGCTGCATTGCGCACCCGCTTGCCGCGCAAGGCCTCACAGCGCAGCGGCGATCCGCACAGCACCGCCGGACGCCCCTTGCCCTTGGTCAGCGCCGCTACTGCGTTCAGCGTCTCTTCGGCGCGCGCCACAAACGACTCTTTTTCCAGCAAATCCGCCGGCGGATAGCCGCTGGTAGCCAGCTCCGGCAGCATCACCAGCTCCGCTCCCTCACCCGCCGCGCGCTCCACACACGCCGAAATCTTCGCGAGATTCCCCGCAAAGTCGCCTACGGTTGGATTGATCTGGGCCAGCGCGATCCGCACCACCCTAGTCTACCGCGTGTATACCAAGTAAAGATTGTCATCGTGAGCGGAGGGCATAGCCCCGGAGCCGAAGGACCTGCAGTTCGGCCCGCGCCTCCCGAAACTCCTGCGCCATCAACCGACGAACCACCTAGAACCAACCACCTACAACCTTTACGTCCCCGTGCCTTCCAGCACCACCGCCACCGTTCTCGCCAGGATGCGCATATCCAGCGTCAGGCTCCAGTTCTCCACATACGCCGTGTCCAGCGAAATATAGCTGTCGAACGACGGATCCTGCCGCGCCTCCACCTGCCACAGCCCGGTGATGCCCGGCAGCACATCCAGCCGGCGCAGTTGCTCCAGGCCGTACTCCTGCACCTCGCTGGTCAGCGGTGGCCGCGGCCCCACCAGGCTCATATCGCCCTGTAGAACATTCAGCATCTGCGGCACCTCGTCAATCGAGTATTTGCGCAGCCACGCGCCCAGCCGCGTGACGCGGGGGTCCTTGCTGATCTTGAAAAGCACGCCGTCGCGCTCATTGCGGTCCGCCAGCCCCGAGCGCATCTGGTCGGCGCCGTTCACCATCGTGCGGAACTTTATGCAGGTGAAGACCCGCCCCTTCATCCCCGTCCGCTGCGCCCGGTAGAACACCGGTCCCGGTGAATCCAGCCGGATCAGCAGCGCCACCAGCAGCAGCAGAGGAGCGCACACCACCAGCGCCACAAGGCACACCGCCACGTCCAGCACCCGCTTCAGCAGCACCGCCCCGCGCGGAAAATCGCGGCGGTGGAGCGGAATCGTGGGAAACTGCCCTATGAACTCCACCGGCGTGTTCCAAGCCAGGCCGTCGTACAAATCCGGGATCACCCGCACCTCAATGCCCGCCACCCGTGCCTCTTCTACCACGGAGATCACCGTCTCCCGGTCCGACGGCGACGAAAAGTAAATCTCGTCCACGAACAGCGACCGCGCCAGCGCCACGCAGTTCGCAATGTTGCCCACCACCTGCGGATTCGCCGCCTCACCGCCGCTGTCCAGCGCGATAAAGCCCATAAACCGGAAGCCCATGTGCTGTAGCGCACCCAGGTGGTTGCGCAGCGCCTGGCCCACGCGGCCGTCGCCCACAATCAAGACATTGCGTGTCTCATAGCCCAGTTCGAAGCGCCGCTCCCGCAACTTGCGCCACACCGCGCGGCGCACCATCATCAGCGCCATCGTAAATACCAGGGTCAGCGCCACCACAATGCGAGACACCGCCGTCGCCCGCATCACGTAGAGCGTCCCGCACAGCAGCATGCCCGCCGTCAGTGTCGCCTGCATCGTCAGCCGCTGCTCGTTCAGGCCGCTACGGCCCTCCGGCGACCGGTACAGTCCATACACTCGCGCGAACACCACCACATACACGCTGAACAGCACCAAATAGACAACCGAGATCAGCGGAAACTCGTGCAACAGGCCCACCAGCACGCCCGCCGCCGGTGCAGGGGCAGCCAGCCGGATGTGGACCGCGATCACCCCCGCCACAATCGCGCTCAGAAAATCCAGCCCAGCCCAGATCGTTACCGTGGTCCCCGACCGCACAAACAGCCCCGCCTGCCGCAACGTTGTACCGTCCGTCCGGTGCCGGTCACCATGCAGAACTACTTGCTCGAGGTAGTCCGGGATTGACATACCACCTGAAATCTTTGCCCTCATGCGGGGAATCTGCGGCCTCTCCGGGTCTATTTCGGTTGCCGGATTCCAGCCATGCGAAGATGCCTCAGTATCGGACAAACTATACACCCCGCGCCCTAGCCGGTATTTGCTCTCAGAGGAACAGGGGGAGACGATAGTCCCATTCTCAAACAGGCAGTGCCAACTCGTCCAATGCAAAGAACTCGCGCAGTACAGCATCGTCGCTGCGTCGCATCTCTTCCATTGTTCCGAAAAATAATGCCGTGCCCTCATGCAGAAACACCACGCGGTCGGCCAGCTTCTCCGCGAAACGCATGTCGTGGGTCACGACGATGCTTGTGAGATGCAACTGCATCTTCAGACGTTGGATAAGGTCGCCCAGAAGGTGTGCCATCAGCGGATCGACCATCGTCGTAGGCTCGTCATACAGCACTGCCGAGGGTTGCGCCGCCAGCGCCCGCGCAATGGCCACCGAGCGCTTCATCCCGGTGGACAGGTCGCTCGGCAATTGGCTCCCCATCCCCGCCACCCCCACCATCTCCAGCAGCCCCTTCACCACCTGCAGAATCTGGTCCTCCTCCATGTCCCCGCGCTCGCGCAGTGGAAACGCCACATTCTCCGCCACCGTAATACTGTCAAACAGCGCCCCGTTCTGGAAGACCATGGTCACCTTGCGCCGCACCTCTTGCAGCTCGCGCTCGCTCATGCCGTCGATATCCTTCCCGGCTACGCATACCGTTCCGCTGTCCGCCTTCAGAAAGCCCATCAAAATCTGCAACGACACCGACTTCCCCACACCGCTGCGCCCCAGGATGCACAGCGTCTCCCCTGGGTTCACAAAGAAGCTCACATCCCGCAGCACCACAAAGTCGCCAAAGGACTTGCACACCTTGTCGAAGGAGATAAACGGCGCCGTCACGATCCCCGCGGCATAGGACGCACCTTCCAGCCCTGCCCCGGCCGCGAACTGCTGTTCCTCCGTCACTGCCGCCGCCGCAACCTCATTGGCCTCCGCCGCCTGCGCCATGAACTCCTCCACCTGCGGAGCCACGTCCGGCGTCACGTCCTCATTCAACGGTCCTGCGGCGGCATCACTCACCTTCGGCTCGAACTCGTCACTCATGCGCGCTCTCCCTCACGACTCAGTATGGCATCCACCTTCGCCAGGTCCTCTGGCGAATTCACATTCGTGAACCAGCGCTCCAGTGTTGGTTCGTCTGGGCCTTGATAGTCGGGGTGACGGGGATTCCCATAAAGCTCCCACTCGTCGTACATCCATGAAGCATATCCATCGGCTGAAGCAGAGAGATTCAACAGCAACTCAAGCTGCCGTTCGCCGCCATCCAACAGCTGTGTGAATGATGCAAGCCGCTCACGCTGCAGAAGGCAGAATGCAGGCTGCTTCTCTGTCACCCCCAGATAGCTCACACTCATCCGCACGCGCAATGCCTCCTCGCACCATATCCGCAGGAACTCCGCCGGCACCAGCGGCACATCCACCGGCACAAACATCGCCCAGGGCTGCTTGCATGCCTTGAGTCCGGCCTCCACTCCCGCTCCCGGCCCCGCATCCACGCGATCCTCGCGCACCACCGGCGCATACCCGCTCAGGTCGTCGCGATTCCCCGCGATGCTCACCTCCGCACAGAACATCCGCAGCTTCTCCACGGCGATCTCCACCATCGGCCGCCCGCCCACCCGCAGCAGCGCCTTATCCTGCCCCATGCGCGTGCTTCTTCCACCGGCCAGCACAAACCCATGCACCGCCAACTGGCGACTGGCAACTGCCAAACTGGAATCCTGACCCATAAAAACCCCGCTCTACGCGCCCGCACCCAGGCCCTCGCCCACCCCTTGCAAGAACAGCACAATCGACTGAATCCCGCGATGAAAGTTCGCCAGGTGAAACTTCTCATTGGGCGCATGAAGGTTGTCATCCGGCAGCCCGAAGCCCATCATTACCGTCGGTATCCCGAGCTCGCGCACAAAGTCGCCCACAATGGGGATCGATCCGCCGCCGCGCACAAACACCGTCGGCTTGCCAAAGACCTCCGCCATCGCCGCCGTCGCCGCGCGCACATACGCATTGTCCGTACTCACCACAATCGGCTCGCCGGAGTGGATCAGCGTCGCCTTCACCTGGATGCCCTTCGGACAGATCGCCTCCACAAACTTCTTGTACTTCGCGAACGTCGCCTCCGGCTTCATCCCCGGCACCAGCCGGAAGCTGATCTTCGCCGTCGCCTTCGCCGGAATCACGGTCTTCGCGCCCGCGCCGGTAAATCCGCCCGGCATGCCGTGCACATCCATCGTCGGCCGCGACCACGTCCGCTCCAGCACGCTGTAGCCTGCCTCGCCGGTCAGCTCGGTCGAGCCCACCTCATGCGAGCGGTACTCTTCTTCATCAAACGGCAGCGTCTTCCACGCCTTCAACTCATCCGCCGTCGGCTCCTCAATGCCGTCATAGAACCCCGGAATCGCAATATGCCCGTCCTCGCCCTTCAGCTTCGCGATGATCTGCGCCAGCGCCACAAACGGATTCGGCGCAGCACCGCCGTACATGCCGCTGTGCAGATCCGTCGCCGCACCGCGCGCCTCCAGCTCGGTATAGATCATGCCGCGCAGCCCCACGCACAGCGTCGGCAGGTCGGGCGCGAACATCTCGGTATCGCTCACCAACGCTGCGTCGGCCTTCAACTGGTCGCCATGGTCACGCACAAACGCCGCAATCCCCTCGCCGCCTACCTCTTCCTCGCCCTCCACAATCACCCGCACATTCACCGGCAGCATGCCGTCAGCCTTCAGCAGACTCTCCAGCGCCTTCACGTGCATCCACATCTGCCCCTTGTCATCCACCGCGCCGCGCGCATACAGATTGCCATTGCGCTCCTCCGGCTCAAACGGCGGAGACGTCCACTCGTCCAGCGGATCGGGGGGCTGCACATCGTAGTGCCCGTATAACAGCACCGTCGGCTTGGCTGTTCCATCAGCCGCGGGCGCTGCCCTCAGCCACTCCGCATAAACCAGCGGATGCCCCGTGCGCTCCGGCGTGGTCGTCTCGATGAGTCTTACGCCGTCCATCCCTGCTGCGCGCAGCCCGTCGGCCACAAACTCCGCCGCCCGCCGCACATCCCCCGCCCGCTCCGGCGTCGTCGAGATCGACGGGATCCGCAACAGATCCTTCAACTCCTCGACAAATCGGCTTCCCTGTTCCTCGGCATACCTTACGGCGGCATCGCTCATTCGTCTCTCCTGCACCTCCAATCTACATCGCTGATCGACATATTCGCGCTCCACACGGCAGCACGGATCCTCATTTTCTCGTTGACAGTGGGTGGAAGCCTAAGTAGGCTTGCGACGAAATTCTTTCCAACCTGTCTTTCAGAAACTCCTGCTCCATAGCTGCGGTTCGGCTGGACTCATCCACGGATCTGCCGAAAGGAACGCCTCATGATCCGTCGCACCGGCGTCCTCTCCCTGGTCGCGCTGACCTCCATCCTGCTTTGCGGAGCGGACTCACCCACTGGCTGCCAGAGTTCAACACAGTCGCACATCGGCCCCACCGGCGGCCAGATTGGCGCGGCAATCGCCGGCATCGCCGTCGTCGTTATCGGCACCGTCGTCCTGGTTGAAGTTCACAAGAGCCATCACACGGTCAAAGGCTGTGTCCTCGCCGGTCCGAACGGCATTCAAGTCCAGACCCTCGGCGACAGTCCCACCACCTACACTCTGACCGGCGATGCATCTAATGTCAAAGAAGGCGATTTTGTCCGGCTGCATGGGTCCAAGATCAAGAGAGTGAAAGGCGACACCGGCGAACGCACCTTCAAGGTGGAGAAGATCAGTAAGGACTACGGCCCCTGCAAGGTCAGTCCAAAGCCGCCGGCCAGCGCGCCTGCATCCAAGTCATGAGGCCAATCATTCCTTGGTTCAGCTCCCCAAGCCGTCGAGGGAATCCCGGGGGCTTCCCCAAAGCAATCCACACCTGCGAATGAATCCACAGCTCCGGCGGCTCATCTATAAAGCGCGACTCTTTTATAGTTAGAGATACGCAGACCGCAACCGAATCCTCAGGAGACGAATGTCCCGCTCATCCTACCGGCAGCAGCTCGCAGGCCCGCTCCTCTTGTCTCTCCTGCTCGCAGCGCCGCTGCCTGCGCAGCAGGTTTTGCAAGCCACCAACATCTCCATCGAATCGGACACTAGTTCCTCCAGCAGCGCATCGGCTCAGCCCCTTCCGGATGACCCCTCGGCACAAACAGCGCCCGCACAAACAACCCCAGAGCACACCGACCAGCAGACCTCGCGCATTCTCGGCATCCTGCCCAACTTCCGCGCCGTCAGCGCCAACCAGCACCTGCCTCCTCAGTCCGTGAAAGAAAAGTTCATCACCGCCAGCGAGGACTCCTTCGACTACTCTTCCCTCTTCGTCCCTGTCGCGCTCGCTGGATACAACCAGCTCCGCAACAACACCCCCGAGTTCGGCTCCGGTGGCGTAGCCTACGGACGCTACCTCTGGCACTCCGCCGTGGACCAGACCATCGAAAACTACATGGTCGAGTTCGTCGTCCCCGCCGCCACCCATGAAGACACGCGCTACTACACCCTCGGCAACGGAGGCTTCTTCAAGCGCACCGGCTACGCCCTCAGCCGCGCCGTTGTCACCCGCACCGACTCCGGCAAGCCCACTTTCAACGCCGCCGAGGTCATCGGCGCCGGCGCCGCGGCCGGCATCTCCAACCTCTACTACCCCAGCCGCGAGCGCACCCTCGCCAACACCGGACAGAACTGGGGCGTCGACATCGGCATTGACGCCGCCGCCTTCGTCCTCAAGGAGTTCTGGCCCGACATCAACCACGCCCTCTTCCACGGCCAAAAACCCTTCAAGGACGCTACCCCGTCGCCGAATCCCTAATTCCTGCTGCTCACTGCCCACCCTGCCTTACCCTGCTTCTCCCTGCCTTACCCTGCTTCTCCCTGCCTTACCCTGCTTCTCCCTGCCTTACCCTGCTTCTCCCAGCCACAAGATCCCCACCCCCGCCAGCACACACGGCACAGCCAGCGACCCCACGCCCCACGCATAGCCGCCTGTCGCCTCGCGCATCCAGCCCATCCAGTACGGCCCCAGAAACCCACCGAAGATCCCCATCATGTTCACAATGGCGATGGCAATCGCCGCTGCCTTGCCAGGGATTACCGTCGCCAGCACCACCGTAATGGTTCCGGCCATTGAAAACCAGCACACGATGGACGCCAGCAATGCCACTGCGGCGGACCACCCCGCAGGATGAACCCCGGCGAACAGCACCAGCGCCGCCTGCAGAAAACACAGCGCCGCAATGTGCCAGCGCCGCTCCTGCCGCCTGTCCGAACTCCACGCCACGACGAGCATCCCGACCGCTCCGGCCACGCCCGCTCCGGCCACCAGGTTACCCACAGCGCCTGCGTTCCACCCGATCGCCTGCGTCAGCATCTGCGGCAGCGAGAACGTCAGTGCATACGACGTCCCCAGCACAAAGAAGTAGAACCCGCCCAGCGCCCACACCTTCCAGCTGCGCACCGCAATCGCCAGCCCGCTGCCATGCCCCGCATCCACGCGGTGCGGATCGCGGTCCAGTTCCGCCACCAGCGCGCCGCGCTCGGCATCGCTCAGCCACGTGGCCTGTTCCGGCTCATCGGTCAGTCCGAACCACGCCACAAACGCCAGCAGCACCGCCGGAGCCGCCTCCACCAGAAACATCCACTGCCATCCTGCAAGGCCCAGCCTTCCGTTCAAGCCCAGCAGCGGGCCGGCCAGCGCGCCCATCAGGATCGTGCTCACGGGCATCGCCACATAGAACTGGCTCATGGTCCGCGCGCGCTGTTCCGGAGGAAACCATCGCGACAGGTAATACACCACGCCGGGAAAGTACCCCGCCTCCGCACAACCCAGCAGTAGCCGCGCCCCATAGAAGTGCGCGGGCGTCCGCACAAACATCATCCCCGCGGCCACCAACCCCCACGTGAACATAATCCGCGACAGCCAAACCCGCGGCCCAAAGCGCAGCAGCAGCGTATTCGATGGAATCTCACACAGCCCATAGCTCAGAAAAAACAACCCTGCGCCCAGCCCATACACACTCGGCGAAAAGTGCAGTGCGCGATTCATCCCCTGCGCCGCAAAGCTGATGTTCGAACGGTCCATATACGCGACCAGGTAGCACACCCCGATCAGCGGTATCAGCCGCCATCGCGCCTTCCGCAGCGCAGACTCCAGCGCCGTCGGCAACACGGCATCCGGCACAGCCTCAGCGGTCGACGGTGGCATCTCGGCACCTTCAGTGAATGATGGAAGGAATAGCTTGTTCCGCTATCCTACAACCCCCAAAAGACTGGCAGCTGGTAACTGACAACTGAAAATCGCCTCACCGCCCCGTCGGCTGTCCACCTTTATTCCACTCCGGCTTGAAGTCGCTGTCGGCCAGCCAGTGCAGCGGCTCGACCAAACTCTGGATCGCCGCCGTCATAAACGGCAGGTCAAGATGTGCCAGATCATCATCGGGCTGGTGATACGTCGGCACGGTTCCCCACCCCGCAGCAGTATGCGCCACTACTCCCTTCAGCGCCAGCGCGTAGTTGTCGCTGCGCTCAAAGAAGTGCTGCTCAGGATACGGGTCCGGCCCCAGCAGCGCGCCATGCGCCTTCAGCGTCGGCCCCAGGTTGCTGCGCTCCCAGCCGGTCAGCAGCAGCACACCCTTCGGCATCTTGGGGTCCTGGTTGCCGATCATCTCGAACTCCAGATTCGCCACCAGTTCCTTCAGCGGCACCGGCGGATGCTCGCCAAAGTACGTCGAGCCCAGCTCACCCGCCTCCTCGCTGCCGTAGCAAACGAACAGCACGCTGCGCTTCAGCGCCGGCCCAGACGCCAACGCGTGAGCCAGCTCCAGCACCCCCGTCGTCCCCGCGGCGTCGTCGTTGGCTCCGTTGTAGATCGCATCGCCGTTCACCGGCCTGCCGATGCCCAGATGGTCCAGATGCGCCGTCAGCAGAATCGTCCCCGCCTTTGGATCGCTGCCCGGCAGATAGCCGATCGCGTTGTAGGTCTCGCGCGGCTTCGCCTGCGGCACCTCATGCACCGCCAACGACACCGTTTCGCCGTCCTTTGCGCCGGCCAGCATCGCCATCGTGCTCGCGCTCACAGACATCACAGACGCTCGGCCACCGCCGCTCGGTGCATCCTTCAGCCGCATCGGCAAACGCGTCTTGCCTCCAAACGAATTCAGCAGGGCCTGCGATCCCGGGCCCTCCGGCAGTACCACCAACGCCGCACCCGAACGCCACAGCGTCTGCACCATCTCCAAGAACGCCCTCCCCGACGGCACTTCGGCGACCACAATCACCTCACCCTTGGCGCCCTTCAATCCCTTCACCTCGTTCGGCTTCACATGGAGCAACTGCCCACTCTCGCTCGCGCCTGACGAGACCAGCAAATGAAAGTCCTTCCCCTCGCTCAGGGTCGCCCCATCGACACTCAACGCAGCATTCCCATCCAACACGGGTGCAAATACCTCCGCGCTCTGGATGTACCCACTCATCCCCGGCGCGGTCTTCAGACCATAACCGATGAACTCGCTCGCAACATACGTCGCGGTCACCTCTTCATCGTGCGTGGCGCTGCCGCGGCCCTGCATCGCGTCGCTGCCCAGAAACTCCTCATGCGCCCGCACCCACTCCGGCTTCACCGTCCACGCCGAGCCTGTGCTCTGGGCAACACCCAGCGCCGCGCACGTCCCCCACGTCAGTACCGCGACAGCCATCCATCCCATCAACTTCACAATCCTCATATCTGCCTCCCAATTGTTTTCCTATCCTACCCGCATTGGTATAGCCTTTCGCCCATGCCCGGCTTCCTCTCCACCACAACCATCTTCGCCCTCGGCCTGCTCGCTCTCCAACCCGGTGTCCGCGCCCAGCAAGCGCCACCTCCAACCCCCGCCCAGACCTCCGCCCAGCGCGACGCCCCGCTCAACCCCGCGCTGCCCACGGTCTTCATCGTCGGCGACTCCACCGCCCGCAACAACGCCGACCTCGGCTGGGGCGACCACTTCGCCCAGTTCTTTGACACCTCCCGCGTCAACATCGCCAACCGCGCCGTCGCCGGCCGCTCCACTCGCAGCTACTACAACGAGGGCCGCTGGGACAAGGTGCTCTCCGAGATGAAGCCCGGCGATTTCGTCCTCTTCCAGATGGGCCACAACGACGGCGGTGGCACCCCCGAATCCGTCCTCCACGACGCCAAGTCCCGCACCACCATCCACTCCCTCGGTGACGAGACCGCCAGCGTCCCCATCACCAAACCCTTCACCACCGGCCCTCTCGCCGGCCTCGCCACCGAGACCGTGCACACCTACGGCTGGTACATGCGCAAGTACATCGCGGAGACCCGCGCCAAGGGCGCCACGCCCATCCTCCTCCTCCCGACCATCCGCAACATCTGGAAGGACGGCCCCGACGGAAAGCCCGGCATCGAGCGCGACATGGGCTTCCGCCAGATCGACACCCAACTCGCCGCCGCAGAGCACGTCCCCCTCATCGACATGGCCACCGTCGAAGCCGACCGCCTCCAGGCCCTCGGCCCCGACAAAACGGCGCTGCTCTTCCCCATCGACCACACCCACTCCAGCGCCATTGGTGCTGAAGCCATCGCCCACGACGTCACCGTCGCCCTCCGCCTGGCCAACTCCCCCGTCGTCGCCTACCTCAAGCCCGCAAACTAGCCCCCGTAAGAATTGTCATCCTGAGCGGAGACGTTCGCGGCATTATCGCGAACGGCGCAGTCAAAGGACCTGCTGTTCGCTCGTCCGACCGCGAATCCCGGCCCCTTTCACCAACGCCGGGTGCCCCAGGTCTCGCTTCTTAGACCTGGGTGCCGCCAATGCCAGCTAAAACTTCAGCCGCAGCGCCAGCTCCAGGATGCGAGGGTCAGCCGCACTCGATACCTTTCCGTAGCTCGAACTGCCCAGGGTCGCATTCGGGTTATTGGGATTGGTATGGTTGAACGCGTTGAACGCCTCTGCTCGGAACTCCAGGTGGGCCTTGTCCAGAATGTCAAAGGTCTTGAACAACGCCATATTGAAGATCTCCTGACCCGGTCCGCGAATCAGGCCGGTATTGGCGTTGCCATAAAAGCCATGGGCCGGAGCCTGGAAGGCCGCCAGATTGAACCATTGCTGCGTTGAGCCCACCTTCCAGGTCTTGGGTCCGTTGGTCGACACGCCCGGAACCACGTCCGGCCTCGACGACAGGCCCTGGAAAGACTCGCTCAGCCCAGGATCGAAGGAATCTCCGCTGCGGAAGGTCGAGATATCGTTGATTACCCATCCGCCCAAGAGCCCCTTTTCCAGCAGGTTGCCGCTATTTTGGAAGAACGGCAGTTTGTAGATCACCGTAATCGCCAGCGAATGAGGGAAGTTCAAGCCCGCTGAGTTGCCGTGGTAGCGGTTGAAGTTGTGGATGTCGATCGCGCTGTCACTGGTGCTGTGCGAATAGGTGTAAGAGCCCGTCACGTTCAGCGACTTGTTGACAGGATGCTTGATCTGCAATTCCAGCCCATTCCACTCCTGCCACAGCTCCGTGGTAAACGTCGTGATGCTGCCATACCCCTGATACGGCGCATAGAAATACTGGTTGTCGCCGGCAGCGCCGGAGTTTGCCGGATTCGTATTGATGAGCGGATTGAAGTCGTACGTCACGCCGCCCGAGCTGTAATACGGAGGATTGTTCAGGTTGATGTTGGCCTCCTGGTGCTGGATGCGGCTTCCCGCTCCGACAATCGAGGCGACAAAGTTGGCCGGAAACTGATGCTGAATTCCCAGCGACCAGCTGGCCACCGGCGAAGCCTGGATGTTCGGGTCCGCCGCGGTCAGCGATTCGACCGAGACCGCCTTCGCCGCGCCATTGGTGATGCTCCAGCTCGATGTCGTCGGAAACGTGACGTTGGTCAGGTTCTGACTGGTAAACACCGGAGGATTCGCATCGCAGCTGAAGGAGCAGTCCTGGTTGGTGAAGATGCGTGTGTAGCTCATTCCAAAGCCGCCGCGCAGGCTGGTCTTGCCATCGCCGAAGACGTCCCACGCAAACCCCGCATCGGGTGCGAAGTACCAGATGTGTTTGTTGGAGAAGTTGATCGGCAAGCCGCCCGCCTGACCGGTATTGAACAGCAGACCCCTGCTGTAGTCCGTGCCGGGGGTGATGTTTGTAATACCGCTGCTCTCGTTCACCGTCGGCAACGCTACATTCGTTGGATTGGCGTTGAAGGTTGCAGCATCAAAGTTGGTCTCGGAGCCCGGCGGCCCGTAGGGCAGCGGCATGTGGTAAATGCGCAGGCCCGCGGTGAGGGTCAGGTTCTTGTTGAACTGGTACCGGTCCTCCACATATGGGGAGTAGGAGAAGGCATGAATGTCGCCGTGCGGCGCGAAGCTGGTCTGCGTAAAGCTGGCCACGTAGCCCAGCAGCATGTCCGCATACGCAGCGTCATTCAGGCAGAGCGCGGATGAGATGGGATTGCCCGTGTTGCACTCGCCCGCCGCAGTCTTCTCTGCCGCGGTAGGCGTGGTGGAGCTGCCGGAGAAGGTGAAGCTCCCATTGGTCTGATTGCCCGAAAGCTGGCGCTTGGTGTTGAAGACGAAGGTCACGCCAGCGGACAGGTAGTGCTTGCCCTTCAGCCAGTTCCAGTTGTCAGTGACCGTATTGTCCAGATCGGAGGCGTGCGGGATGGGCCGCGCCGCCGTAATGCCCTGCCCTGCATCGCCGCTGGGACTGAACGACACCAGCGGTGTACGGGTCGCATAATTTGCGTTGGGGTAAAAGAGAGTCTCGTTGAAGTTCGGAATCTGGCTGATGTCGGTCTTGCCCACCAGGGTCAGGTTCAGCAGGTAGATGTTCATGGCGATGCTGGTGCTGTTGACCATGTTCGGCGTCAAGGTCTGCGTCAGCGCCACCTGGGCCAGCTTGTTGTTCGTAAAGTCCGTCTCCGAGCTAATGGGAGTCGTTCCTCCACTCACCAGGTTCTGCGCGAAGTTCTGGTACTCCTCAAAATACTCGGCCAGCAGGTGGTAGCTGGGCGTGAAGTAGTGGTCCAACTTGATCTGGTCGTCGCGCTGATAGGTCGTTACTGCCTGGTTGTCAATGTAATTGTTGGCCGTGCTGGAATTCGAGTAGTTGGGCGCCGACGGATACAGCGTCTTCAGGTACGCCTGGGAACTGGTGTTGAGCAGGTTGGCCGGGATCTGGTAGAACGTGCCCGTCTGTCCGTTGCACGTGGTGACGGTCGGGAAGAGCTGGCCTGTCGCTGGGTTTTTGATGGGCGAGGCGAAGCAGCCGGCTACCTGCTGCGACGTGGGAATCAGGCTGGTCGTCTGGCTGGGCACATGCAGGTCCACATACGACTCGTCCCAGAAGAAGAACGTCTTCTTTTTATTGTTGTTGTAGAACTTTGGAATGTAAACCGGGCCGCCCACATTGAAGCCGAAGATGTTCTGCTTGTAAGGTGGGATAGTGGTGACAAAGTAATTTTTCGCATTTAGATCGTCGTTGCGCAAAAACTCCCAGACCGTGCCATGAAAGCTCGACGTGCCGCTCTTGGTCTGCGTCAAAATCACCGACGAGCCCAACAGCGAATACTGCGCCGAGAAGTTGTTCGCCAGCACGCGTACCTCTTCAATCGAATCGGGGGTGGGTACAACCGAGTTCGCCGTCATGTTGCCAGTGTTCTCGTTCCAGATTCCGTCCAGCGCATAGAAGGTGCGCGACACCGTCATCCCGCTGATCTCCAGTTGGCTGCTGGTGGAGCGACCGCCGGTGGTCATCGCCACCCCTTGCTGCTGGTTGATCACGCCCGGCAGCAGTCCTGCATCGGCCTGGAAGTTGCGGCCATTGATGGGCAGCGAACTCACGTCCTCCCCGGAGATATAAGCAGAGTTCTCAGGCGTGGATAGCTCCACATAAGTGGAGTTCGCCAGCACCGTCACGGTATCGCTGGCAGAGCCCACCGCCAGCGTTCCGTTTACCTGCACAGTCTCCGTCGGATGCAGCTCAATGCCCGTGACGGTGTATTTCTTGAAGCCCGCCTTGGAGATGCTGACGGAGTAGGTCGACACGGTCAGCCCCGGCGATACGTAGCTGCCATCCTTATTGGACTCTGTCCCGATGGAGACCTTGGTCGCTTCGTCGATGAACGTGACCGTCGCGCCGGGTAACGCCGCTCCTGTGGTGTCCGACACCGTCCCTGTAATCGTGGCCCGTGTCGAAAGCTGCGCCGGCAGCCTCGCGGCGGAGATGCAGCACAGCACCAGCGCTACCAGAACGGCAACGGGGGAAAAGCGGCTTACAGGTTCAGCTATCCTTGCGACGACCGGCATATTGCCTCCAAAAGTTCAGCATTTCAATACATAAAGAGTTTCCGAGCGCGAGCATCCTAGCCGCGCATTTCTATCCTTGTCAACTCCTTGATTCGCCTCTTTCCACCGGCTCACCCCGCCCGCTGGCCCACCTCAAGACGCACAAACTCGTCCCCCCAAACTCAACAAAGCACCCGCTCCGCTCTACCGCCTTCCAGGCAGGTATGCCCCAAACCCCGCCCTCGTCTAAAATGGAGCAGATGCGTCGTCGCGCCCTCCATCTCGCCAGCCTGCTCCTGCTGCTCGCCTCTCTCGGCGTTGCAGACGGTTCCTCCCTGCGCGACGGCGACCTGTCCCTCGGTGCCCACTACATCACCGTCCTGCTCGCCCGGCAGCAGGCCATCCATACCTCCGGCGAGCCCCGCACCCCCGGCCACTGCAACCAGCTCTCCCTCGCTCTTCCTGCCACCGCGCTCGCCGGCAGCCGCTCCGTGTGGACCCTGCGTCCGCCCGCTGCCCACAGCCTCTTGCAGCAGGCCGTCAGCGGCAGCAGCCTCTAAAGGAACGCGCCCCACCCGCGCTCTTCCTCGCGGCCGCATCTCCGGCCGTCCTCCACCAAGCCACCTGCTCCCTATGCCACCGCCTCGTGAACGCCCCGCTGCGGCCGGCAAAAAAGGAAACCTCCCATGTTCAACAAAGTCCTCGCCAAAGTCTTCGGCACCAGCAATGAACGCGCCGTCAAGCGCCTGCTCCCCACCCTCGCGCAGATCAACTCCTTTGACGAGCAGTTCTCCCAGCTCTCTGACGAACAGCTCGCCGCCAAAACCCCCGAGTTCCGTGCCCGCATCGCCGCCGCGCTCGTTGGCATCAGCGACGAAGACGAACGGATCGCCGCCGAAAAGCAGGCCCTCAACGACATCCTTCCCGAGGCCTTCGCTATCGTCCGCGAGGCTGGCAAGCGCGTCGTCGGCATGCGCCACTTTGACGTCCAGCTGATCGGCGGCATCGTCCTCCACCAAGGCAAGATCTCCGAGATGAAGACCGGCGAAGGCAAGACCCTCGTCGCCACACTTCCTTGTTACCTGAATGCTCTCGCCGGCCACGGCGTGCACGTCGTTACCGTCAACGACTACCTCGCCAAGCGCGACGCCGAATGGATGGGTAAGATCTACGGCTTCCTCGGCCTCTCCGTCGGCGTCATCGTTCACGACCTCTCCGACGAACAGCGCCGCGAGGCCTACGCCTCTGACATCACCTACGGCACCAACAACGAGTTCGGCTTTGACTACCTGCGCGACAACATGAAGTTTGAAATCCCCGAGCAGGTGCAGCGCGGCCACTTCTACTGCATCGTCGACGAGGTCGATTCCATCCTCATCGACGAGGCCCGCACCCCACTCATCATCTCCGGCCCCACCGACAAGACTACGGACAAGTACGCCATCGCCAACAAGATCATCCCCCAGCTCGAAGAAGGCGAGCTCATAGAGACGCTCGAAACCAAGACCTGGTCCGGCGACTACGTCGTCGACGAAAAGGCCCGCGCCATCACCGTCACCGACGAGGGCTGGGAGCGCATCGAGAAGCTGCTCGGCATCGGCAACATCGCCGACCCCGAAAACTGGGACATGAAGCACCACATCGAGGTCGCCATCAAGGCGCACACCCTCTACAAGCGCGACGTCGAGTACGTCGTCAAGGACGGCGAGGTCATCATCGTCGATGAGTTCACCGGCCGCCTTATGCCCGGTCGCCGCTGGTCCGATGGCCTCCACCAGGCCGTCGAAGCCAAAGAAGGCGTCGCCATCCGCAAGGAAGACCAGACGCTCGCCACCATCACCTTCCAGAACTACTTCCGCCTCTACAAGAAACTCTCCGGCATGACCGGCACCGCCGAGACTGAAGCCGCTGAGTTCGACAACATCTACAAGCTCGACATCGTCGCCATCCCCACCAACCGCACCATGATGCGCATCGAAAACCCTGACGTCATCTATCGCACCGTCGGCGAAAAGTACAAGGCCGTCGCTGATGAGATTGAGGTGCTGCACGCGGCCAAACAGCCCGTCCTGGTCGGCACCACCAGCATTGAAAAATCCGAACTTCTCTCCGACATCCTCAAGAAGAAGGGCGTGCGCCACGTCGTGCTCAACGCCAAGTTCCATGAGAAGGAGGCCGAGATCGTCGCCCAGGCCGGCCGCCTCGGCATGGTCACCATCGCCACCAACATGGCCGGCCGCGGTACGGACATCCTGCTCGGCGGCAACGCCGAGTTCATGGCCAAGCAGGACATCGTCAAGCGCGCCCTCGCCCGCGCCATCTCCCCGGCGGAGGGCGCCATCTCGCCCGTCGCTCCCGCCGGCTTCGTCCGCTTTATGTACCAGTCGCAGGAGTTTGAGATCCCCGAGCCGGTCTGGAATGAGACCATTGACAAGCACTCCGCCGCGACCAAATCCGAGCACGACGCCGTCATCGAAGCCGGCGGCCTTCACATCCTCGGCACAGAGCGCCACGAGTCCCGGCGCGTCGACAACCAGCTCCGTGGCCGCGCCGGCCGTCAGGGCGACCCCGGCTCCTCCCGCTTCTTCCTCTCCCTCGAAGACGACCTCATGCGCATCTTCGCCGGTGAGCGCATGAAGTCCCTGCTCCTCACCCTCGGCATGGAAGAGGGCGTCCCCATCGAGGGCCGCATGATCTCCAACCGCATTGAGGCCGCCCAGAAGCAGGTCGAATCCCAGAACTTTGAGTCCCGCAAGCACGTCCTGGAGTACGACGACGTCATGAACAAGCAGCGCGAGGCCGTCTACGGTCTGCGCCGCCAGCTCATGGAGGGCACCGACCAGAAGCTGCTCATCGCCGACGACTATGTCTCCACCATCCTCTCCGGCATCCTTGACGAGTTCGCACCGGTGAAGGCCCACCCCGAGCAGTGGAACATGGAGCAGATCTACGCTCAGGTCTTTGAACTCTTCGGCCTCCAGCTTGAAGGACAGCTCAAGGTCGAGGATCTCAACCGCCACGAACTCGGCGAGACCATCTTTGAGAAGCTCGGCGAGCGTTACGACATCAAGGAAAAAATCCTCGGCGAGCCCAACATGCGCTACCACGAGCGCGTCGTCATGCTTTCCGTCCTTGACGGCCTGTGGAAGGAGCACCTCCTCAACATGGACCACCTCAAGGAAGGCATCGGCCTGCGCGGCTACGCGCAGCAGGACCCGCTCGTCGCCTACAAGAAGGAGTCCTTCGAGATGTTTGAGCAGATGATGCTCGCCTTCCAGGAGCAGACCGCGCGCCACCTCTTCCGCATGCAGATCCTCGCGCCGGATGGCAGCCCCATCGAGACGCTCGAAGAACTCGCCCGATTGCAATCGCGCAACCAGACCCCGCAGGCTGAGCAGCAGAGCCTCCCGCTCAGCCCTCTCGCACAGGCGACCAAATACTCTTCGCCCTCCGACGACAATGCAGCCTCAAATCCGGGTGCCCTAGGTCTCGCTTCTGAGACCTGGGCGGGACCGGCACCCTCCCGTGCGCCGCACACGACCATCGACAAGCTCGAACGCGAATTCGCCCGCACCAAGCAACGCGACCTCGCTGCCGCTCAGCAGGCCGGAGGCACCGCCGTCGCCACCCAGCGCCGAGTCTCCAACGAAGTCGGCCGCAACGACCCCTGCCCCTGTGGCTCCGGCAAGAAGTACAAAAAATGCCACGGGGCAGCGGCATAGACTCAGCGCCCGGTGCGTGAAAGCTCTTGCCGTTGCCTGTTCTTTGCAACCCACAAACTCGGAACTCCTCACTGAACAAGAACCCGAGCCCTTGTATCCTTATCCCCATGGACCTCGAACTCACCCCCGAACAAGCCCGCGATCTCCTCGCCTCCGCCACGCCGCCACTGCTGCTCGATGTCCGCGAGCCCTGGGAGGCCGCCACCGCCGAGATCACCGGTGCCACCCTCATGCCCATGGCCGAGGTCCCTGCCCGCGCCTTCAAGGAACTCGACGAAGAACAGCCCATCCTCGTCTTCTGCCACCACGGCGCGCGCTCGCTCTCGGTCGCCAACTGGCTGCGCGGCCAGGGATTCGCGAAGGCGCAGTCCATCTCCGGCGGCATCGACGCCTGGTCCCGCCTCATCGATCCCCACATCCCCCGCTACTAAACCTCACTGGCAAACTGGCAACTGGCAGACTGGCAACTCGTTACGGAAAGCCTTCGCGAAACTTTGCTCCCTTCGCGCCCTTTGCGTTCGTTGTTGCCGTTGCCTGTTCTTAGCCAGCCACCGCACCCTCAACCCGGATGCCCCACCACCGCGCACGCCCCACCCGGCGCCAGCCGGCACAGCGGCGTCACCGGAACATTGCGCGCCACCATAAACACCACCAGCACACCTGCAAACCCTATCCCCCACCGCCGGGTGCCCCGGGTCTCGATTCTGGGATCTGGGTCTGCCAAAACCTGCCGGCACAACGTAAAAATCACCCACGGCAGCACCACCATCGCCAGCGCATTCTCCCGCATCGCCAGCAGCGGATGCCCATGCACCAGGTAGTAGAGCATCCGCGTGCTGCCGCAACCCGGGCAGTACAGCCCGGTCAGCGCATGGAACGGACACGGCGGCAGCCACAGTGACTCGCCGGGCTTCCCGACGCACACCGCCGCCACCACCACCGCCAGCCCCAGCAGCGTCGCTGCCGCCAGCCGCCGCTCGTCTGCCCAAAGACGTGCCATGAAACGTCCCGCCATCACATTCCGGAACCCTTGTTCGCAAGCCCGCCGATGATCGCGAAGATAAAGTAGACCAACGCAGCCGCCGCGCCCAGCCCCAGCCCAATCCACAGCAGCTTCTTGTTCTCGTCGGAGGCCAGCCGCGCGCCCGCATAGTCCTGCAGCGCCAGCAGCTTGTCCACCTTGCTGGCCTTGATGATGCACACAATCCCCATGGGCAGGCAGCAGCACACCGTCATCAGGATCGCCTGCACCATATAGTTGGGAATCGCCGCCGCGACCGGCGTCCCCGCCGCCGCCGGCACTGGAACTACGGCCACGGGCGGTGGCGGTTGTGCCGCACCCAGCCTGGCTCCGCACTGAATGCAGTGCAGAGCGCTGTCATCGTTGTTGGTTCCGCACACTGCACAATACATCGTTCAACCCTCCCCATCCGTTGCTCGAACAGCCGCCACACTCAACTCTGCCGCTGCCCGCACTTCGGACAGAAGTTTGCCACCGCCGGCATCCGGGCCCCGCATGCGGGACATTCTTTCATACTCTGCTCAGCTGCCGGGCTTTCCGTACGCTCTGGCTTCACCCAGCGCTCATGCGCCGGACCCAGTGCCGCTCCGTCCACCGGACAGTGCAGGTTGCGCGGCGGATACTCCTTGCCGCAATGCGGGCAGATCCGTATCAGATCCGGCCCCACCGTCTGCGTCGGCTCCGGCTCCGCCGTGGGCGCAGGCCCCAGGATCTGCGTAGCCGCCTCCACCGGCTGGTTCGCGTCCACCGTAACTACCGGCACCGGCTCCCCGGTGGCCTTGCTCCGCTGCTTCCACAGCTCATCGCCGGCGGGCACATGCCGGCGCAGCAGCCGAGACACCGTATCGGTCAGCTCGGTCAGCCGACGCTCCATCGGCGGTGTCAGCGCATCCAGCCAGTGCGTGTTGCTCAGCGCAAACTCCATTGCGCGTGTGGGCAGCACATCCTCAATCCGGTACGGGACAATGATCTTCTCATAGCTCACCGCGCGTTCAATCTCGCGCCGCACCTGCGGGCTCTCATTCGAGTTCCGCGAGAAGATCAGCAGCACAATCTGGCACCGCGACAGCGCATCAATAATCGCCTCGCCATACTCCACCCCGGCCAGGATGTCCCGGGGCGCAATCCAGCACGAGATCCGCTGCGCCTCCAGCGCCGCGCACGCCGCGTCGGCCAGGGGCTTGTCCTTCGACGAGTGACAGATAAAAACCTTGTGTGCCAATCCAGTTCCCGCGTGTTCTAAGTGCTTGTCTTGTTGAAAGTACTGCCACTATACCGCACCCATGCCGCTGCCCAAGTTGCCGTTACCACCAGATAACCCCGCTCGCAGCTCACAGCCGCAGCTGGGCGAGAGCCCGCCGGGTGTCGCCTGCAGGCCATCGCGGCTAGCGGCCCGCAAGCCAGACCCTGCTCCCTGCACCCTCCGGGCAAAATCCTTACACTTTTCTAATGCCCCTCCCGCGTAAGCTAAGCAGCGGGCACCGCAACAAGGCCCGGAGACGCGCATGTCCTTCTTTGAAGTCGTCCTTGGCAAGGCGCTCGCCACATCCGAAGAGCGCGCCGAGTCCATCGGTCCCCTCGCCGGCATCCCGGTCTTCGGCTTGGACGCGCTCAGCTCCGCTGCCTACGGCCCGGAGGCTGCGCTCACGCTGCTCATCCCGCTGGGCCTGCTCGGCATCCACTACATCGTCCCCATCAGCGCGGCCATCATCGTGCTACTGTTCATCGTCTTCTTCAGCTACCGCCAGACCATTGAGGCCTACCCCCAAGGCGGCGGCAGCTACACCGTAGCCAGCGAAAATCTCGGCGACACCGCCGGCCTCTTCGCCGCCGCCGCCCTCATGATTGACTACATCCTCAACGCCGCAGTCGGCATCTCAGCCGGCGTAGAGAACCTGGTCTCCGCCTTCCCCACTCTCCAGCCCCATCTGCTGGCGCTCTGCCTGCTCATCCTGGCCATCCTCACGCTGGTCAACATGCGCGGCACCAAGGACGCTGGCGCGGCATTTTCGGTTCCTACGTATCTCTTCATCGCCACCCTGCTGATCACCATCGGCGTGGGCGCTTACAAGGTCATCGTCTCAGGAGGCCATCCGATACCCATCGTCGCTCCGCCCCGGCTGCCCGCTGTCCCCGCGATGCTGACCCTCTGGCTGCTGGCCAAGGTCTTCTCCTCCGGCTGCACTGCCATGACCGGCGTGGAAGCGGTCTCGAACGGCGTCAACGCCTTCCGCGAACCCACGCAGAAGAACGCCAAGCGCACGCTGACCATCATCATCCTGTTGCTGGCCATCTTCCTCGGCGGCATCGCCGTGCTCTGCCGGGCCTACAACATCGGCGCCACGGATCCCAGCGGTCCCGGCTACGACTCCATCCTTTCGCAGCTCATCCACGCAACCATGGGACGCGGCTGGTTCTACTACACGGGCATCGGCAGCATCCTCGCTGTGCTGGCGCTCTCGGCCAACACCTCGTTCGCGGACTTCCCGCGCCTCACCCGCGCCATCGCGCAGCATGACTTTCTGCCGCATGTCTTCCAGATTCGCGGCCGCCGCCTGCTCTACTCCCATGGCATCGTCGCTCTGGTCGGCTTTACAGCACTGTTGCTCATCGTCTTCGGCGGCGTCACAGACCGCCTGATTCCGCTCTTCGCGATCGGAGCATTTCTGGCATTTACGCTCTCTCAGGCGGGCATGGTCGTCCACTGGCACCGTCAGCCCGGCAACCACCTGCACCGCGGTATCGTCAACGGCATCGGCGCAGTCGCCACCGGCATCACGCTCGTGGTCGTGCTGGTGGCCAAGTTCACCGCCGGAGCTTGGATAACAGCCATCCTCATCCCTGCGCTCATCCTGCTGATGATCGCCATCAAGCGCCACTATCGCGGCGTCAAGGTAGAGATTGACATCGACCGTCCGATTGACATCACTAACCTCGCGCACCCTCTGGTCGTGCTGCCCCTCGATGGCTGGACGCGCATCACCGAGAAGGGACTGCGTTTCGCTCTCAAACTCTCTGACTTCGTGGAGGCCGTGCATGTGGACGCCGAGGACTGCCGCGACCAGATCGCCGATCTGTGGCAGCGCGACGTCATCGCCCCGCTCAGCGCCGCCGACCTGCCCATGCCCAAGCTGCAATTCGTCGAGTCGCCCTATCGTTTTGTGCTTCTTCCGCTCGTCGAGCACATCTTACGTCTGGAGCGCGAACACCCCGAGCGCCAGATCGCCGTCCTGGTGCCCGAACTCGTCGTAAAGAACTGGATTCAGGCCCCCCTGCACAACCAGCGCGCGCAACTGCTCAAGCTCATGCTGCTGGTTCGCGGCAACCAGCGCATCATGGTCATCAACATCCCGTGGTATCTGTAAACGCGCGCACCGCGGCCGCAATGCATGTTGGCCGGAGGAACGTGGCAGTGCGAGAATAGCAATATGATTGCAGCCGATGACTTGAAAGGTATCCCGATCTTCGACTGTCTGGTGCCGGAGGAACGGCAGCGGATGGCGGCAAAGGCCGCGGATGTGCGCCTGCAACCCGGCGAGTGGCTTATCCGCGAGGGCGAACAACCATACTTCTTCATACTGCTCGAAGGCAGCATGGAGCTGACCAAGGAGGTCTTCGGCAGGCCGCAGCACCTGACCCACTACAAGGTTGGCGAGTTCTTCGGCGAGGTTCCGCTCATCCTGGGCGCCCCGGCCTTCGCCTCCGTCGTCGCCACACTTCCATCGCGCGTCGCCCGCTTCGACTCGCAGCAGACGTTCGAACTGATCCAGGGCTCCGAGAAGTGCGGTGCTCTGATCCTACAGACCATGATGAACCGCCTGGGAAGCGTCCAGCAGTTTGTCCGCGAGTTTCCCACCGCGCGCGTATTGATGGTGGGAACACAGTATGACACCGACTGCCGCGAGATTCGCGCCTTCCTCGCCGCCAATCGCATCCCCTATGAGTGGGTAGACCGCGACCTGGAGCCGGAGCGCATTCCCAGTTGCACGGCTCTCCTCCACGAAGGCCCCGCGGTAGTCATTGACCGCGCTTACTGCGTGGAAGCGCCAATCACGGTTCGCAAGGTCGCTGAGGCGCTCGGCATCCGCACCGCGCCGCGCGAGCAGCATTACGACGTTGTTGTCGCAGGCGCCGGTCCAGCCGGTCTGGCAGCCGGCGTCTACGGCGCGTCCGAAGGCCTGAAGGTGCTGGTTCTGGAGAAGACCGCTGCCGGCGGTCAGGCCGGCACCTCCTCCCGCATCGAGAACTACCTCGGCTTCCCCAACGGCATCTCCGGGGAGGACCTGAGCGAGCGAGCCCTTAAGCAGGCAGGCCGCTTCGGCGCGGAGATCGTGATGACCCGCTGTATTGAGAAGCTGGAGCCCATCGAAGCCAACAAATATTGCGTCCAGCTCGACGGCGGCGACCGCGTCTCTGCCTGCGTCGTCGTGCTGGCCACCGGCGTCGACTGGCGGCGGCTGGACGCCGAGGGCGTGGACCGCCTCCAGGGCCGCGGCATTCTCTACGGGGCCTCGCGTAATGAGGCCGTCAACGTCATCGGCAAGCATGTCTTCATCGTCGGCGGCGGCAACTCCGCCGGCCAGGCCGCCGTCTTCTTCGCCAACTACGCTGCCCAGGTGACCGTCCTCGTCCGCGGCAAGGGTCTGGAGCTGACCATGTCCCAGTACCTTATCGAGCAGATTGCGCAGAAGAAGAACATCCACGTGGAGCCCTTCACGGAAGTGCTGCGCGCCGAAGGCGAAGACCACCTCGATGCCCTGACTACGCGCACCCGCGTTCCAGATCAGCCCGAGATGTTGCAGACCCGCGACGCCCAGGCGCTCTTCGTCATGATCGGTGCTACCGCCAGCACCGCATGGCTGCCCAAATCGCTGCAGCGCGATGCCAACGGCTACATCTGCACAGGCCGCGACCTCACTGAATGGACGGTGGACCGCGAGCCGTTTCCGCTGGAGACCAGCCTGCCGGGCGTCTTCTGCGCCGGCGACGTCCGCCATGACTCCATCAAGCGCGTCTCCAGTGGCGTCGGCGAAGGCAGCATGGCCATCGCCTTCATCCACCAGTACCTCGCCCTGCAGAACTTCTAGGGTCGACCGACAAAGAACCGCCGTCATCCTGAGCGAGTCTCTCGCAGACGTATCGCGAGAGACGCAGTCGAAGGATCCCTGTATTTCGCTCGCAGCCGCAACGAAATCCATCAGCGGATAAACTAAGAGAGTAAAGAAGCGCCACCATTCTATGTCCAGCGACTTCAAGCCGATACAAATACGCGAAGCATCCCCCGGCCTGCGCCCCGCCGCGCCGGAGGTCGCCGCGGTCACGCGCCGTATCCTCTGCGTCTTCCCACGCTACACGGCATCGTTCGGAACCTTTGATCACGCCTATCCGCTGCTCGGCGTCAAGGCCTTCATGCCGCCGCAGGGTCTTCTCACCATCGCCGCGTATCTTCCCAAACACTGGGAGGTCCACTTCATCGACGAGAACGTGCGCCCCGCCAGGACCAGCGATCTCCGCTGGGCAGACGCCGTGCTGGTCAGCGGCATGCACATCCAGCGCCAGCAGATGAACGACATCAACCGCCGCGCCCACGCGCTCGGCAAGGTCACCGCTCTGGGCGGTCCGTCCGTCTCCGGCTGTCACGAGTACTACCCGGACTTCGACTACCTGCACGTCGGCGAACTCGGCGACGCTACGGACGCGCTCATCGCCGCGCTCGCTCGCAGCACCCAGCGTCCCGCCACGCAGCAGGTCTTCACCACCGCCGAGCGCCTGCGTCTCGCCGACTTCCCCACTCCCGCCTACGCTCTGGCCAACATCTCCAACTACTTTCTAGCCAACGTGCAGTTCTCCAGCGGTTGTCCCTATCGCTGCGAGTTCTGCGACATCCCGGAGCTCTACGGCCAGAACCCGCGCCTCAAGACCCCCGAACAGATCCTCCGCGAGCTGGACGCCATCGTGGCCGGCGGCGCGGTCGGCGCGGTCTACTTCGTCGACGACAACTTCGTCGGCAATCGCAAAGCCGCCAAAGAGCTGCTGCCCCACCTAATCGAGTGGCAGAAGCGCAACAAGTATCCACTGGAGTTCGCCTGCGAGGCCACGCTCAACATCGTCCGCTCACCCGACCTGCTGGAGATGATGCGCGAGGCCAGCTTCTGGACCGTCTTCTGCGGCATCGAAACCCCGGACGCCGCCGCCCTCAAGGCCATGTCCAAGCAGCAGAATAACGAGATGCCCATCCTCGAAGCCGTCAAGACCCTCAACAGCTACGGCATCGAGGTCGTCTCCGGCATGATCATGGGCCTTGACACTGACACGTATGACACGCCCGACCGTATCCTCGAGTTCATTGAGGCCTCGAACGTTCCGGTGCTCACCATTAATCTGCTGGAAGCTCTGCCGCGGACACCGCTCTATCGCCGCCTGCAGGCCGAAGGCCGCCTCATCGAAGATGCCACCGGCCTCGAGTCCAACGTGGACTTCAAGCTGCCTTACAACGATGTCGTCGCCATGTGGCGTCGCACCTTCTGCGCCGCCTTCGCGCCGGAGGCCATCTACCGCCGCTTCGCCTACAACGTGGAGCACACCTATCCGCACCGCATCGAGATTCCGCCCACCGGCAAGCTCTCGCTCGCCAACCTCTGGCGTGGCATCAGCACGCTCACCAAACTGATCGTCAAAGTCGGCATCTTCAGCGACTACCGCAGCACCTTCTGGCGTATGGCCAAGCCCGCGCTCAAGTCAGGCGACATTGAGACCGTCATCCACGTCTCGCTGGTGGCGCACCACATGATCTCCTTCGCGCGCGAGGCCGAGACCGGCTTCCAGAACGCCTCCTTCTACTCCCCAAAGCTGGAACCCGCCGTCGCCCAGCACGCCGCACCGTAATCCTGCCCGCCCCGGTGGACAACCTTCGCTGGTTACGGAATCGCTATCCAAGGAATCATAGACAGTACCTTCGCTGCCCATGGAAACACCTCAACCTCTGCGACTTCCGGTGATCGATTCCCACACCGCCGGAGAGCCAACGCGCGTACTGCTCTCCGCCGGGCTGGACCTCGGCAGCGGCGACCTCGCGAGCAGGCTTTCGCTGCTCCGCCAACAATATGATGGCCTGCGTTCCGGCGTCGTCACGGAGCCTCGCGGATCCGAGGTCGTCGTTGGCGCTCTGCTCTGCGAGCCGCTCGACCCCGCCAATGCAGCCGGCGTGATCTTCTTCAACGACGTCGGCTATCTCGGCATGTGCGGCCACGGAACAATTGGCGTTGTCACCACACTGGCCCACCTGGGACGCATCACACCCGGCCGTCACGGCATCGAGACGCCCGTCGGCACCGTGCACACCGAGCTTCACTCCGATGGCAGCGTCTCCGTGGAGAACGTTCCCAGCTATCGCTACATGCACGATGTTGCCGTCGAAGTTCCGGGCCTCGGTCGCATCACAGGCGACATCGCATGGGGTGGCAATTGGTTCTTCCTGACGCCCGCCAACGGCCTTGCACTCGAATCAACCAACCGAGCAGAGTTGATCGCCTGCACAACCGCGATCCGCTCCGCGTTGGCGGCTGCCGGCATCACCGGCGAAGGCGGCGCGCCCATCGACCACATCGAACTCTTCGCCCCGCCCCAGGACCCCGCCAACTCCAGCCGCAACTTCGTCCTCTGTCCCGGCGCGTCCTTTGACCGCTCCCCCTGTGGCACCGGCACCAGCGCCAAGATGGCCTGCGAGTCCGCTGCCGGTCGCCTGCTCCCCGGCCAGCTCTGGCGGCAGGAGGGCATCCTCGGCACTGTCTTCACCGGATCCATCGCGCTCCTTCCAGGCACCACCAGCCGCGTGCAGCCCACCATCTCCGGACGCGCCTGGATTACCGCCGAGTCCACCTTGATCTTCGATCCCACCGATCCCTTTCGAGAAGGGATCACCTTCTAATGGCGAGCTTCGACGTCCTCATCCTCGGCGCCGGCATCGTCGGTTGCGCTTGCGCGCGAGAATTTGCCCAGGCAGGCCTGCGCGTAGGTCTGGTCGAACCTGGCCCCGTCGCCGGCGAGGCCACCAGTGCGGCCATGGGCCACATTGTCGTTCTCGATGACTCACCAGCCCAACTCACACTCACGGCATTCTCCCGCTCCCTCTGGACGGAGCTCTCCCCACAGTTGCCCGCCGGCGTGGAAGCCGCCTTCCCCGGAACGCTATGGATCGCCACCGACGAGCAGGAGCTCGAAACTTTGCACGCCAAGCTGGCCACCTATGCCGGGGCAGGTATCGCCGCCGAGCTTCTCAACGCTGCGCAGTTGGCAGAGCACGTGCCGCACCTTCGCCCCGGCCTGGCCGGAGCTTTGCTCGTTCCGCACGACGGAGTCCTCGCTCCTGCCGCAGCCGCGCTCTTCTTCTTCGATCAAGCCAAACAAGCCGGCGCTGTGCTGCTGCGAGGCCACGCAGCCGTGCGCGCAAGCAACGGAACCGTACAACTCGACGACGGCTCCACGCATAGCGCCGCACACATCGTCATCGCCACCGGTGCTGCGATGTCCCTTGCACCTTCGGTCCCCATGCAACAGCGCAAGGGCCAACTGTTGCTGACGGTTCCCTCACCGGGTCTGCTGCACCACCAGATCGTCGAAGTCGGCTACCTGCGGAGCGCCCACCAGCTCACGGGCGAATCCATCGCCTTCAACATCCAGCCACGCCGCACCGGAGAGATTCTGATTGGCTCCTCCAGGCAGTCCGGCACGCTCGATCCTGCCATCGACCAGCCGCTCCTGCAACGCATGGCCGAGCGCGCCTACAGCTTCATGCCCGCATTGGCTGGCCTCGCTACGTCTCGCGCCTGGACGGGCTTTCGTGCCGCCACACCGGACAAGATCCCCTACCTCGGCCCAACCGAAGACCCATCTGTCCTTCTCGCCATGGGCTTTGAAGGGCTCGGCATCACCACCGCACCGGCAGCTGCGCGGCTGCTGCTCGACCACCTCCTCCAGCGCCCCTCAGCCATCGACCCCGCACCCTATCTTCCATCACGTATCGCCACACCCCAGGAGCCCTCATGAACTGGTACGGAGTCATGCCCGCCGTCACGACACCCTTCGACGCCGACCTCAACGTCGATCACGCCTTTCTTGAGGGCCACACACGCTGGCTGCTGGACAACGGCTGCACCGGCCTCGTCATGCTGGGCTCGCTCGGCGAAGGCGCGACGCTCGAACACGACGAGAAGATCGCCATCCTCCAGACTGCCGTGCGTGCGTCAGCCGGGAAGACGCCCGTCGTCGCCGCCATCTCCGCGCTCTCTACCGCGCACGCCATTCAATTGGCCAAGGACGCTGAAGCTGCTGGCTGTAGCGGCCTTATGGTGCTTCCGCCCTACGTCTACACCTCCGACTGGCGCGAGATGAAGCAGCATATCGCCGCGATCCTCAAAGCCACCAACCTTCCCTGCATGTTGTACAACAACCCCGTCGCGTATAAGACCGACTTCCTACCCGAACACATCCTGGAACTCGCCGCCGAACACCCAAACCTCGCCGCGGTCAAGGAGTCCAGTGCCGATGTCCGCCGCATCGCCGCCATCCGTTCGCTCCTCGCCAATCGGGAGCCAGACCGCCTCGCCCTCTTCGTCGGCGTGGACGACATCCTCGTCGAGGCCGTCAACCTCGGTGCCACCGGCTGGATCGCCGGCCTGGTAAACGCCTTCCCGGCCGAGTCCGTCGAGCTCTTCAACCTCGCCATCGCCGGCAAAAAGGACGAAGCCTTCGCACTCTACCGCTGGTTCCTGCCTCTGCTCCGCATGGACACCGTGCCCAAGTTCGTGCAGCTCATCAAGTGGGTCCAGAGCGAGACCGGCACCGGCTCAGCCAGCGTCCGCCCACCTCGCCTGGAGCTCATCGGCGCAGAGTTGGAGGAAGCCAAAGCGGTTCTCGCAACAGCCCTCGCCCATCCACCTTCCATCCGGTCCACGCCTCTTCCATAGTTCAAAGAGAGCAATCGATTTCGGTCTCCACCCGTGTCACTCGCTGCCCTCTTCAAAGCTCCTGTTCCAGCGCTCAATCACTCGGGTCTCGCGCTCATACCCCAGCACACTCACACTGCCGGTGCCCAGCGCCAGCCGCTGCCCATCCACCGCCGCCAGCCCCACCCACCGCGCCGCCAGAATCCGCAGAATATGTGCATGAGCAAACAGCGCCACCGCGCGGTTGGGTGGCCCACTCGCTTTGGGTAGCCCATCCATGACGACGGCCTTATCGTCGTCATGGGTGGGGTCCGCCACCGCCGCCGCCACCGCCCGGGCTATCACTCCATCGGCCCGCGCTCCCACCTGCTCCACGCTCTCGCCGCCTACAATCGCAGACGACCACACGCTCCACCCGGGCCTCAACTCCCGCATCTGCGCTGTTGTCTTGCCCTCGGCATCGCCGTAGTTCCACTCCTGCAAGCCGTCGTCGATCACTGCCACGTCGCCATACCCGGCCAGCCGGCAGGTCTCCATCGCCCTCTGCCGTGGACTCACCAACACCGCCGCGAACTTCTTGCCCTCCAGGTACTCCTTCAGCTCCAGCGCGCGCTGCCTTCCATGCTCGGTCAGCGGAATATCGGTGGTGCTGGTATGCCGCCCATCCAGGCTCCACTCCGTCTCTCCGTGCCGAATCAACCACAGCTCCACACCCATCTCAGCCTCCGTGTCCTCTACACCCTAAACCCTGTCCTCGAACCCCGCATCTTTACTCCTCTACCCTCTACTCTCTACCCTCGACACTTTGTCGTATGGCCTTCCTGCACTACATCAAAAAGCGGCCAAAAATTCATTCGACGAACCAGCTCCCCCCTCCTATACTGGTGCGAAACTGCGACCGCCACGCCCTTTCCATCCAAACATGAGGCTCCCATGACCCAGTCAAATCTCCCGACCCTATCCCATGGATCGAAGTCACGCAGGTCCAAAGCGGGCATATCCCTACTCAGCGGCGTTGCGAAGACCCTCCTCCTCACACCATTCCTCGGCTTGGCCTTCACCTCATCTGCTCAGAGCAAGCCGATTGCCGCTCTCACCCCCGGCATCCTCACCATCATCGCCGGCGACGGCACCGCTGGCTATAACGGC
>Ga0302319_10003654_pt1 | contig 31973 bp, 28 predicted proteins | sample Bog_T0_2_FD_203319 | JGI IMG/M metagenome (GOLD analysis project Ga0302319, IMG submission 203319) | Peat permafrost microbial communities from Stordalen Mire near Abisko, Sweden - Bog_T0_2 | ecosystem: Environmental > Terrestrial > Soil > Wetlands > Peat | place: Sweden: Abisko, Stordalen Mire... | reverse complement strand
TACAACACGACGAGGCGCCACAGCTCGCTCGGTCAGATCTCCCCTGTGGCCTTCGAGAACAAACAAAAACTAAACGACATCAAAGCCGCCTGAATTGGTGTCCACTTTATCGAGGCAAGCCCACAACAAGGTCGGTGTGGCCGCTTCCAAGGTCTCCCGCCGCAATGCTGACGGGAACAAGCCCTGAAGGCATGCGGATGACAAGGGGGGCCCCAAAAGTGCCGTTGCCATTGTTGAGCAGCACTGTCACCGTATTATCGCCGCTGTTGGCGGTGGCGAGGTCCACGTTGCCGTGGCCGCTGAAGTTCCCCACCACGATGCTGGTGGGCCCGCTTCCCGTCGGGTAGGTGGTCGGCGCCCGGAACGTTCCATCGCCGTTGCCAATGTAAATGGAGACCGCGTTGTTATTCTGGTATGTGACGGCAAACCCAGGGCTTCCGCCTGCGACAAATGCTCCGGTGGCGACTGCGGAAGCTGATCCAAACGGAAGGCTGAAGAAGGTCTGGGACGCCAGATGCCCGGTGCCGTCGGTGATGGTGATCACGACGTTGTTGAGGGTGGAGGTGCTGTTGTCGACCTGGATGACGTCCAAGGGCCCGCCCGTCACAAAGTTAGCCACCGCAATCGCCTGACCGCTGAACGAGCCGCCCGACTGCCCATACGGGGAGCCCAGGGAGGGAATATTGATGGAGGGCTGGAACGTGCCGTCTCCATTGCCGATAAGGATGCTGACGTCGGACGAAGTCCCAACCACAAGATCCGGAATCCCGTCTCCGTTGAAATCCCCGATAGCAACGCACTGCGGGGCACCGGCCATCGCAGGTGTCTGAGAGGTGGTCCAGTTCTGTGCGCGCACCGGCAGCACACCGGCAGCTAAGAGAATCAGGATCATCGGATGAAGCAGTCGCATAGTCCGGCCAATGGCTGTATTCACAGCGGCAGTATACCTCGCATTTGAGCGTAGAATCCACGCTTTTCGCCGCACAAGACCCAGCCACTCGCCAGCCTCCAGGTTTCATCCGAAATTTCAATTTCCGCTCGCGTTGCGCGTTGAGTAAGCATTCGAAGCGCCTCAGCGAAGGCTTTGCGTTTCCGCCGAATCTCCGCCTCCGCCTTGCGGGCTTCAGCCTCCGTCTTGAAATTCAGCCTTACGCGCGGGAGGCTCACCTTCGTATCCAGCCGCCACCTACCTTTCCACGGCCCCATCCCCGCTCTTGCGCCGGCACGCTATGGCACGGTACCCTCCAGCCTCAACCGCAAAATCCCCCTAAGGACCTTTCCTTAGAGGGATTTAAGTGGGGCGGCCAACGGGACTCGAACCCGCGACCCCAAGATCCACAATCTTGTGCTCTAACCAACTGAGCTATGACCGCCGTAAATCTGAGGAACGTGGACTTTCCCGTCCGCTCAAACCCCTGTCAACCCGTTTCCCGGTTGAGTCCGCAGGGCGATGCCATAGGCTGCTGCAGTGTCCTCGCAGCGTCTGCGTCTGGTAACCTTCAACATCGCGCACGGGCGGGGGCTGGCCCCGATTCCGGGCTTCACCTCGTCGCGCAAGCTGCGCGTGAACCTGAGGCGGATCGCCGGCCTCCTGGTTACGCTTCGAGCGGACCTGGTCGCGCTCCAGGAGGTCGACGAGTGCTCCGTCTGGGCCGGAAGCTTCGACCACCTGGACTACCTCCGGACGCACGCCGGGTTCCGACACGCCGCCTTCGGGATCAACAACCGGCGTTCGGGCCTCGTCAACCTGTGCTACGGCAACGCGATCCTTTCGCGCTTTCCGATCGCGGAGACCGAGACAATCGTGTTCGGGAAACGAAGGCTGGGGGAAAAGGGATTCCTGTTCGCGGAGATCGACGTCGGGGGCCGGGTGGTCCCGATCGTGAACCTGCACCTGCACCACAGCTCGAGGAAGCGGAGGCTCCTGCAGCTGGACCTGCTCGTCCACTGGCTCCGGCTGAAGGAGCGGGAGCGGGGTGCCGTGTGGGCCCTGCCGCCGATCGTCTGCGGCGACTTCAACGTGCCCGCCACGAATGACGACGCGACGGCGGCGCTTCTGAGCCACCTGAACGACTACGGCGACTACAGCCTGTACCCGCGCCTCGGCCGGACGTTTCCGTCGCCGCTGCCGCGCCGCGCGCTCGACTTCGTGTTCATGCCGCCGGGCTGCCGGGCCGTGCGCAGCGAGGTCGTCCGCTCGTTCCTGTCGGACCACAGGCCGGTACTCGTTGAGTTTTCAGTGGCGTGAAGGGGCGAATTGCCTTTGAAAGAGCGTTCCATGTCACGGATCAAAGGCGCCTTCTCCCGCGCCGCCGCGCAGAACCGGGCGGCCTTCGTCTCGTACCTCTGTGCGGGCGATCCCGATTTTGACACGTCCCTCGCCGCATGCCGCGCCGTGGCGGCCGCGGGAACCGACATCTTGGAGCTCGGGGTGCCCTTCTCGGACCCGCTGGCCGACGGCCTCACGAACCAGCTCGCCGCCCAGAGGGCGCTCGAGTCGGGGATGACCGCCGCGAGGGTGTTCGAGCTTGCGAGGCGGCTGCGGGAGTCGAGCGACGTGCCGATCGTGTTCTACACCTACTACAACCTCGTGTTCTCGAACGGCGTCGATGCCTACGTCAAGGAGGCGCGCGCGGCGGGAGTCGACGGCCTCCTGATTCTCGACCTCCCGCCTGAGGAGGCGCGGGAGGCCGCGTCGGCCTGCGCGCGGCACGGCGTCGATACGATCTGCATCGTCGCGCCGACGACCCCCGACGCGAGGCTCCCCAGGATCGCGGCCGCCGCGACGGGGTTCATCTACTACGTGTCGCGCGAGGGTGTCACCGGGGTGCGCGAGCAGCTGGCGGGCGGCATCGCGGAGGCCGTGGCGCGCATCCGGGCCCATTCCAGGCTTCCCGTGGCAGTGGGTTTCGGGATATCGACACGCGCGCAGGTGGCCCAGGTGGCGGCCCTCGCAGACGGAGTCGTGGTCGGGAGCGCGCTCGTCAACGTGATCCGCGACGGCCTCGGGGCCCGCCCCGGAATTGGACCCGCGCTGGCGGCGAAGGTGGCCGACCTGTCGGCAGGAACGAGCAGAAAATGACCCGCGTCCTTGTCATCGACGACGACCGCCTGCAGTACCGGCTGCTCCAGCAGCATTTCAGGAACTTCAGGAGGGGCTCGTATGAGCTCGACTGGTCCGAGACCTACGAGGACGGCCTGGCGAGGCTCCTGACAGGCGCGTACGCGGTGTGCCTCCTCGACTACCGCCTCGGGCAGCGGGACGGTCTCCAGCTGATCCAGGAGGCCGCCGCCAGCGGGTGCCGCACGCCGATCGTCTTTCTCACGGCCGAGTCGTCCGACAACATCGACATCCAGGCGATGGAGGCGGGGGCCCTCGACTACCTGGTGAAGGGCGAGATCTCGCCCCATTCGCTCGAGCGGTCGCTGCGGTATGCGCTCAAGCTCGGCGACACGCTCGAGGCGCTGCGCCGCCTCGCCACCCGGGACGAGCTCACGGGCCTGCTCAACCGCAGGGAGTACGAGCGGATACTCGCCGAGGAGGAGGAGCGCTCGGTGCGCTTCGGCCATCCGCTCGCGCTCGTGATCGTCGACCTCGACCGCTTCAAGTCCGTCAACGACCTCCACGGTCACTCGGCGGGGGACGCGGTGCTCAAGGAGGCCGCCCGCCGGATCGCCGGCGCGATCCGCACGGTCGACCGCGTCGCGCGCATCGGCGGCGAGGAGTTTGCGCTCATCCTTGTCCAGACCGACCGGGCCTCGGCGCTCGAGGTGGCGCGCCGGGCAATCGCCGCGGTGGCCTCGGAGGCGATCGCGGCGGGGGGCGGGTTGAGCCTGCCCGTCACGGCGAGCGCCGGCGTGGCCGAGCTCCCGTCGGGCGCGCAGGGCGCGGCGGGGCTCTTCGCCGCGGCCGACAAGGCGCTCTATGCCGCCAAGGCGGGGGGGCGAAACCGGGCCGTTTCCGCACCGCAGGCGCGAGGGACGCCGTGAGCGGGACGGGAGAGGGTCCCCGCGTGCTGCACGTGCTCACGGGGTGCACGGCGGCCGGCAAGACCGAGTGGGCCCTGCGCTGGGCGGAGGCCAACTGCGCCGAGATCATCTCCTGCGATTCGCTCCTCTTCTACAGGGGGATGGACATCGGGACGGCCAAGCCGTCGCCCAGCGAGCGCGCCCGCGTGCGCCACCACCTGATCGACATCCGGGAGGCCTCGCAGCCCATGAACGCGGCCGTCTACGCGCAGATGGCCCGCGCGGCCGCCGAGGAGATCCGGTCCCGGGGGCGCCCGGTCCTGGTCGTCGGGGGGAGCGGCTTCTACCTGAGGTCGTTCTTCGCGGCCGTTGCCGACGGCCTCGAGGTCCCGCGGGAGATTCGCGCACGGGTGGACGGGATGCTGGAGTCGGGCGGTCTGCCCGCCCTCGTCGCCGAGCTTCTGCGCCTCAACCCCGCCGGCCTGCAGGGGCTGGACCAAGCGAACCCGAGGCGGGTCGCGAACGCGCTCGGGCGCTGCCTGGCCTCGGGCAAGACGCTCGCCGAGCTCTCCGCCGAGTTCGCACGCGCCGAGCCGGCGTTCGCGGGCTGGCAGGTCAGGCTCGCCCGGCTCGATCGGGCTGGCCCCGACCTCGAGGCGCGGATCGTCGCCCGGGTCGACGCGATGCTAGCCCTTGGCCTCGTCGACGAGGTCAGGCGGCTCCTGGGAGCGGGCCTGCGCTCGAACCCGAGCGCGGCGAGGGCCATCGGCTACCGCGAGACGATCGACGTGCTCGAGGGGCGGGCGCCCGTCGCCGGTCTGGCGGCTGCGATCGCGAGGGACACGCGGGCCCTCGTCAGGAAGCAGCGGACCTGGTTCCGCACGCAGCTGCCGCCCCACGCGGTCCACGACGCCGCCCGCCTGGCGGACGAGGCGGGCCTGTTCCTAGGGTGAGGGGCGCCGCCGCTGGTAGACGTCCTTGTAGTAGACTAGCGTGTCCCCCACCAGGTCGATGACGCCACTGTCTGCCGTCGTCACGCAGAGCAGCCCGTCGTGGCGGCCGATCCGGTACGTGTCCTTCGAGTCGTTGATCGGCCCCTTGGCGCCGATCTCATAGAAGCGCACCTGGCCGGAGGCATCAATCTCGATCACCCGGTCGCCGGTCTTGGCGCCCGTCGCATAGGACCCGGCGAGGGTCGCCTCCTTCGCCTTGATCTCGTCGGCGTCCGTGAGGAGCTTGACCTCGACCTTCTTGTTCACGCTCTCGACGTAGAAGACGGAGTAGAGGATGTAGCCGTTCAGGATGAGGCCGAGCGCCAGCATCGCGAAGGCGATGCCCCGGTGGGGAGCGGTCGGCGCGGGCAACTCCTCGGCCTGGGCGAACGGCGAGGTCGTTTCGACGCGGTCGAGCCTCTGGAGGATCCCGGCCACCGTCATCTCGACGGCCGGGGCGGCGTGGTTGCGGACGTCGTAGACCTGGAGGCGCCCGCGGCTCGTGCGGATGATGAGCTTCGCGCCGAGCCCGGTCACGATCACGTGGGGGTCGTACAGCTCGTTGTCGGCGGGGTCAATCTCGACGAACGCGTCGAGGAGCGCTGTGAGCTCGGCCGCACGGATGTCGCCGCGGTCCAAGGCCTCGGAGGCCGCGTTCGTCCTGCGCCCGTCCGGCCCGAGATGGGATGTGGTGACCTGGTACATTTAGTGCTCCAACACAAACACCGGAAAATTGCGGTATCCGAGGAAGAAGTTTCCCGTGTTCAGGTTGCCGTCGTCCAGCTTCTTGTCGACGTCGGAGAGCTGGTTGAAGTCCGAGGAGACGGGATTGCCCGTGGTCGACGCGATGATGATGACCGCCGCGTAGCGGCCGCCCGCCTGCGGGCTCTGCGTCGCGAACTGGTAGTTGCCCCCGATCGGCGTCGTTCGGGACCAGTTCGTCGCGCTCAGGTAGCCGTCCATGCCGGCGGGGAACACGCCGGGCGCCGAGCCGCCGGGCGGCCAGTCACCGTGCTCCTGGGCGTAGGCCTGGAATGCCCCGGAGTACACCCGAAGGTCGTTCATGACGGCGGACGAGCGCGCATTGATCGCGTTCTTCTTGAGCGACGGAACCGAGGCCGCGGCCAGGATCCCGATGATCAGCACGACAACCGAAAGCTCGACGAGGCTGAATCCTGCCTCGCGGCCTGATCCGTCATTCAGGAAGGTTGATTCGGTAGAGCTGCAGCGAACTGCCCTCGAGGAAGCGCAGGTTCGCGATCGCCAAGAGCAGATTGACCTTCGCCTGCAACTCACTGACGCGGGCGGTTTCAAGAGTGTTCTGAGATTGCAGCACCAAGTAGCTCGTGGCAAGACCGGCGTCAAATTGGGCCTTCGTTAGCTCGTAGGCCTTCTCGGCGAAGCGCGTGTTCTCGGCCGACGAGCGTACGCTCTCGACGCTCGCCTGCACGCCGCGGACGGCCGCCCTCACGTTGACCATCAGGTTCTGGTCGGTCTGGTCGTACGCGACCTCCTGACTGCGGACCTGCGAGAGCGCCTGGTGGTAGAGCGCCTTGTTGGCGTGCATGCCCCACGGGATGCTCAGCGTGACGCCCGCGGTCCAGTTGTACCCGTTCCACGGGCCGGTGACCGACTGGTTGGCGTTCGCCGCGAACGAGCTGTACCCCAGGCCCCCGTTGACGTTGAGCTCGGGCAGCGTGTTGCGCTTGGCCTTGAGCGCGGTCAGCTTGAACTGGTCGATCGTCGCCTGGGCCACGGCGAGGTCGGGCCCGTTTTCCCTCGCGAACTTGTAGGAGCGATCGAACGAGACGTCGGGCTCGCCGACGTCCGGGAACTCGATCGCGCCGACCGTCGACTTGAACTCGCGGTCGCCGAGCAGCTTCAGGAGGCCGTCCTCGCTGTTCTGGACCATCTGCTTGTCGAGGATCAGCTGGTTCTGGGCGGAGGCGACCCCCGCCTTCGCGTTCATGACGTCGAGGTCGGTCTGGGTCCCGGTCTGGCGGCGGATGGTATTCTCGTCGAGGAGCTGCTGGGCCTGCCTGAGTTGCTCCTCCTGGACCTTGTACTGCCCGCGCTGGTAGAGCAGGTTGTAGTAGGTGGTCTCGACGTTGAGCACCATCGTGAGGACCGTGCTCTTGAAGGTCAGGTTCGAGAGCTTGACGCCGAGCCTGGCGCTCTCGAGCGCGGCGCGGTTGTAGTCGGTCCCCGCGCCCTGGAGGAGCGGCTGCGCGACCGAGATCGACACCGAGCTTGAGTAGGAGGGGTTGAGCTGCCCGTAGCTCGGGTTGTTGTCGGCGCGGAAGAGGTTGTAGTCCGCCGAGAGCGTGCCGCCGGTGATCAGCGTGTCGTTCACCGAGACCGTGGACGAGTCGTAGGCGGTGTAGGGCACCGTGAACACGGTCTCATTCGTCGCGCTCTGGGTCACCTGCCGGCTCGACGTGATCCCGAAGGTGGGTTCAAACACCGCCTTCTGCAACTCCACGGAGTCGACGGCCTCATAGACATTGAACTGCTGGATCCGCACCGTGAAGTTGCGGCCCAGGGCGAGGCCGACGCAGTTCTGGAGGGTCACGGGCCCCGACAGGTCGATCGGCGGCTCCGTCTCGCCGAAGGCCGCCGGGGCGGCATGCTCCTCGGCCGGGACGGGCAAGGCGGGGACGATACAGAGCAGGGCGAGGCCCGCGAGTACGGAGGGTCTGAGCATGGGTGAGAGGAGATGCGGCGTTTCCTTATGAATCAACACGGCTATGCGCCCCAAAGTTACTCTTTTTCGACATGCGGCGCCCTGGTGTGCGGGGACGGTCGAAAGCCGCGGTTGAGCGGCGACGGGCCGCAGCGCCTATTTCACGGTTCGGTCGGTCCGCTTGAGCTCGGCGTCCACGATCTCCCGCAGGGACGACGTCGTGTCGGTGCGGGCAAAACTTTCGGCGAGCTGCGCTTTGACCTGCGCGTAGAGCGGGTTGGACTCGTTCGCCACCGGCGGCTTCTTGTCGGCGGCGTACACGAGGAGGCCCTTGTCGGCCGTGGCCTCCATGTCCGAGACCGAGCCCTTGTCGAGGCGGTCCATGAGCCCGAACACCGTCTCATCGACGTCCTTCGGCTGGTCGCGCAGCTTGAACGGCGGGTAGGACTTGACCGTCACCTTGGCCGAGCCGGCCGCCTCCTGGGCGGCCTTGTCGAAGGGTTCCCCGGCCTTTAAGCGGCGCTCGATCCCAGCCTTGAGCGACCGCCCGAATTCGACGAAGCGGATGCGCTTCTGGTTGTCGGTCGCGTCGGCCACGACCCGGTCGCGGATCTCGTGGAGGGCGGGCAGGTGGGAGGGCAGGAGTTCCTTCCAGATCAGCACCACGGCGCCGGCGGGGCTCGGTATCCCCTCGGAATAGAAGCGGTCGGCGTTGAGCTCGAAGGCCGCGGTCGCAATCTCGCGGGAGCCGGGGAACTCGGACGGGCCGGCCTCGGCGGTGAAGGGCGCAAGGACCTGCGCCTTGAGGTTTCGCCCTGCGAGGAACGAATCGAGCGAGGCGCGCGTGACCTTGCCCTCATAGAGGGCGTAGGCGAGGTCGCTGGCGGCCTTGACGGCCTTGCTCTTGGCCAGGTCGAGGGTGAGCATCTCCTGCACCACCGGCTTCACCTTGGCATAATCGGCGTCGGGATCTGCCTTCGCCGCCGGGGCCTTGGCGGCCGCGGGCTTCGGGAACTTCGAGGGGTTGGCGTCATAGTAGGCGCGAAGCTCGGCGTCGGAGGGCGCGATCCCGGCCTTGAAGTCCTCGGCCGGAAACGGCACGCAGTCGACGACGACCCGTGGAGCCACCGTGTACCGGAAGGAATTGTCCGTGAAGAATTTGGAAATATCGGCCTCCGTCGGCTTGGTGTCCGAGGAGTAGGCCGCGTAGTCGGCCGTGACCGTGGAGATCGTCCAGGTCGTGTCGCCCCGCAGCAGGATGTCCTTGATGTCACCCGGCATGACGTAGCCCGGGCCCGCCATCAGCCGCTGCAGCTTGATCATCCGCACGTCGTCGGAGATAACCCTGAGGATGTCGCCCTCCGTTACCGAGGAGCTCGCCTTCAGGGAGTTGCGGAACGCGTTGTAGTGCGTCACGTCAAACTGGCCGTCGGGCCCCGCGAAGATGTGCAGGGTCTTGATGAAGGCGGTGATGTCCTCCGACGAGGGCGCCGGCAGGTGCAGCTCGTCCGCCAGGTGCCGGGCGGCGACCCGCTGGAACATGTAGTACTGGAGCTGCTCGGCGCTTACGTTGGACGTGTACTGGAGCTCAGCGCTCAGGCGCGTGTCGTTCATCAGCGCCTGGGTCTGGCTCGGGGAGAGCAGGTTGTGGCCGAAGAATTCCCTCCCCGCGGCCGAGCGCTCGGCTCGGCCTATCCCCGGGGTCGAGCCGATCGTGAAGATGAACGGTATCACCATGCCTACCAACAGGACGGCGAAGATGAGGCGAAAGTGGTGCTGGAAGGTGCGCTGGATCCAGGAAATCATTTGGGTAAAAGGGTATTGAGGCTAGGCCCGTGCCCTTGTCTGGCAACGCTTATTTGGACGGTGCCTCCTCGTCCAGGAGCTCCTGCACGCTCCTGCCGAAGAACGCCTCGCTGCCAACGCGCGCCAGGGCCGAGTTGAACTGCGCGACGACCGGGTCGGCGCCCTCGATCGTGTCCCCCGCCGGGTCGACTCCGAGGCTGTCGGCCGCCTTCTTGAACTCAAACAGGTTGATCCGGTTGAGCGGCCGGGTGGGCTGGAAGAGGGCCTCTACCGAGCGCGAGCCGGGCGGCGGAGGCACGGCCATGACGTAGCCCGAGTCGACGATCCGGTTCAGGCACTCGTTCACGACCTGCGCGGGCAGCCGGACGGAGACCGAGAGCTCCGAGACCGAGATGGGCGGCTGGCACGCGTGAAAGCGGCGGCAGACCGCCATCAGCACCCGCAGCGAGAGCCGCTCGCGGTTCGCCGCGCTCAGGCTCCCCCAGGCAAGGCGGGCGTTGCGCAGGTGGGCGTTCTGGACCGCGTAGCTGATCTGGCCCCCCACCAGGACGAAGAGCCAGAAGACAAAGAGCCCGAACATGAGGACGGGGATGATGCCGAGCGGGCCGAAGAGGCTGCGGGTCAGCAGCACGCGCTTCAGGTACAGGAACTGCAGGAAGTTATTGGCCGTCAACAGGACGGCGACGGCGACCGCGCCGCACAGCGCCGGCCTCCACCTCACCCTCGTGTTGGGGATCGCGCGGTAGAACACCGCCAGCACGCCCACCAGGATGACGAACGAGACCAAGGGCAGCGACCAGTGCGCGAGCCACCCGATCCCCGCCCCGATGGGCGTCCGGGTGAAGAACACGTTCGCGAAGGCCCCCGCGCCGAGGACTGCGGCGGCCGCGAACAGGAGCACGCCGCCGAGGGTCAGGACGGTCCAGTAAAGGACGACCCGCATGAAGAGCGTGCGGCCGCGGCGCACGCCCCAGATCTCGTTGAAGGTGTCCTCGATCGCCTTGAAGAGGAGCAGGACGATCATGACCAGCAGGACGGCCCCCACGATGCCGGCCGTCTCGGAGCGCGCCCCGGCGATGAACCCGTTGATCATCTCGACGAGCTCGGGGTTCACGGGGACCTTGCCGGCGTTCGCCACGCTCTCGTACTGGTCAAGCTGCGGGGCGACGAAGGTGATGAGCCGGTTGAGCGCGTCGACGGCCAGGTTCGGGTTGCGCTCGCCGAGGAGGGAGGAGGCCACGAGCATCGCGATCGCGATCAGGGGGCCCAAGCCCAGCATCGAGCTGAAGCTCAGGTCCGCCGCACGGCTGAGCGTCTTGGTCTCGCTGAAGGTCGTGGCGGTCGTCGAGACGACCCGGAGCAGGGCGTAGAGCCGGCCCCTCGCGGAATGGTCCGCCAGGTGCGACGCCTGCCAGATGTCCTTCTTCCAAAGGCGGGCCAGCCCCGCCGCGGCGCCCGTGAAAGGCATTCGCGTGATCAGACCGACAGCATGAAATACGCGAGGCCCGCCGAGCCCACGACGCCGAGCGCGGCGGCGACGAGCACGGGAAGCATGTCCACGAACACCGTGGCAAAATAGAGGCCGGCGGAAGCCCCGGCCGACGCGAGGACCGGCATCGGCATGCCCTGGGCGAAGAAGACGAAGCCGTAGAGCCCGAGCCCCAGTGCCGCCCGGAACCGCACCACCGGGTAGAGCGATACGACGCCGAGACCCAGCAAGACCGCCATGAAGAGGTCGAGCCCGCCCAGGAACACGAGCGGCTGGTCCAGGACCTTGCCAAGGTCCATCGCGGCGATCCCGTCCGCGGCCGGCAGGACCTCGCCGGCCGCGATCAGCACAAGGCACGCGACCGCCGACCACATCCCGATCCGCGCGGCCTGCGCCTGCATGATCGCGGGGTCCGCCTTGTCCTTCGTTTCGGCCGTCCTGCCCTCGGCGCCGGCGAGCATGTCCTCGACCGTGATGGGCGCCAGAGAGTCCTGCTGCTTCTGTTGGGGGAGCGCCTCCCGCATCTTCATGCGCAGTTTCCGCTTCTCCGGGAACAGGGCCGCCTTGAGGTCATCGTTGTTGCCGATGACCACCCAGTTCTCGACGGTCGGGTCGTACCAGAGCGTCTCGGCGGACAGCTGGCCGGTTTCCGCCAGGGAGACCAGCTGCTCCATGTTGAACGGGCCCCGGGCCTCGTTCTCGGACGCCTCGCGAATGTAGAACTCCTGCGTCGTGGCCATGTCGGGGGCAGGGTGGTCGCGGCGGGCCGTGTCGGCAAGCGCGTTTTGATTACATCCGCTCGAGCGTGCGCAGCCCGAGGAGGCTCAGGCCCGTCTCGAGGAAGAGGAGCGTGCGCGCGCACAGGACGAGCCGGCGGGCCCGCACGGCAGGGTCGTCCACGATGACCTTGTCGGCGTTGTAGAACGCGCTGAACTCCCCGGCGAGCTCGTAGAGGTACAGGCACAGGAAGTGCGGGCAGAGCGTCTCGGTCGCCAGCCGGATCGCGTCGGAGAACTTGACCAGCTTGCGCGCGAGTGCGATCTCGTCGGGCGTCTGGAACGCGTCGGCGCCCGACTCCGCGGCGGGGTCGCCGCACTCCAGCCCGTGGCGCCGGAAGATAGAGCGGATCCGGGCGATCGCGTAGAGGAGATAGGCCGCCGTGTTGCCCTCGAGGGAGATCATCTTGTCCCACGAGAAGAGGTAATCGCTCGACCGGTTCTGCGAGAGGTCGGCGTACTGCACCGAGCCCACCCCTACCGTCTCGGCGATCCTCCGGCGCTCGTCCTCGGGGAAGTCCGGGCTCTTGGCGTTCACAAGGGCCAGGGCCCGCTCCGAGGCCTCGTCGAGGAGCTCCCGCAGCTTGATGTTGTCGCCGGTGCGCGTCTTGAGCGGCCTGCCGTCCTCGCCGAGCACGGTCCCGAAGTCGACGTGCTGGAGCTTGGGGATCGGCCGGCCGCGCCTGACGAACCACTTGCGCGCGGTCAGGAAGAGCTGCTCGAAATGGTCCGCCTGGCGCTTGTCGACGACGTAGAGGATGCCGTCCGCGTGAAAATGCTCCGAGCGGTAGAGGATCGTGGCGAGGTCGGTCGTCGCATAGTTGGCGGCGCCGTCGGACTTTCGGACGATCATCGGCTGGGTCTTGAACCGGGGATGCTCCGGGTGGAACACGACCTGGGCCCCTTCGCTCATGCTGGAGATGCCGTCGGCCGAGAGCTCGGCGTACACCCGCTCGACCTTGTCGTTGTAGAAGCTCTCCCCGAGCGTCTCGTCGAAGCGGATCCCGAGCCTGTCGTAGATCCGCTGGAAGGCCGCCAGGCTCGCCTCGTTGATCCGCCTCCAGAGGGCCAGGCTCACCGGGTCGCCGGCCTGCAGGCGCACGAGCTCCGCCCGGGCCTCCTCCATGACGGCCGGGTCCGCCTCGGCCGCGGAGCTCCCAATCTTGTAGAGGCGCTCGAACTCCTCGATCGGGTCCCTCGCGAGCGCCGCCTCGTCCAGGTGCCGCCGGCAGGCCCAGATGAGCTTGCCATACTGGGTGCCCCAGTCGCCGATGTGGTTGTCGCGCACGACGCGTGCCCCAGTGAACTCGAGCAGGCGCGAGATCGCCTCCCCGATGACCGCCGAGCGAAGGTGCCCGACATGCATCTGCTTGGCCGTGTTGGGCGAGCTGTAGTCGACGACCCAGGTCTCGCCCTTGTGCGCGGCCGAGGCCCCGAGCTCGAGGCCGGCCCTCGAGCGGTGCGCCTGGAGCCAGCTAAGGAGCGCCGCCGGCCTCGCCTTGAAGTTGATGAACCCGGGCCCCGCCACGCTTACCTCGAACGCGACGCGGATGTCGTCACCGAGGCCCGCGACGAGGGCCTCAGCGATCGGCCGGGGGGGCTTTCCCGCCCGTTTGGCGGCCGCCAGGACGCCGTTGGCCTGAAAGTCCCCGTGCCTCGGGTCGGACGTGCGCACGCCCGGCTCGAACGCGCCGGGCTCGATTCCCGCCGCCGCAGCCGCGTCGGCCAGGGCCCTTTCCAGACCGCGCATCAAATCGAATGCCAGGTGCATCCGGCCACTTCACCACCCACTGGGCGACAGGCGCAAGCGCGGAGTCCCCTGAGCCGTTTTGGCTCGACATTTTCATGGAAGGTGTTTTGCTCGTACGCTTTCCCCGCCCCGGGAAAGCCCTCTTTCCGCTATCAACTCCATGACGAGCAAACGCACCATCCCAGCACGGCGCTTCATCAAGCCGACGTTTAACTTCTTGATTGAGAAGAAGAGAGACGGCGGAGAGTTCTCGCAGGAGGAGATTCGCTACATCATCGACAGCACGCTGGACGGGGAAATGCCCCTGCACCAGCTGGCGGCGCTTGCCATGGCCATCTACTTCTCGGGGATGTCGGCGCAGGAGACCGCCGACCTGACGGAGGAGATGATGCTATCTGGCGAGGTGATAGACCTTTCCCACATCGCCAAGCCGAAGATCGACAAGTACTCGACCGGCGGGGTGGGCGACAAGACATCGCTCGTCCTGGTGCCGCTGGCGATGGCCTCCGGCGTGGTCGTGCCGATGATGTGCGGAGTCGAACATGACTACGTGATCAACACCTTGGAGAAGCTTGCGGCCATCCCGGGGTTCAAGGGGCACCTCTCCAACGAGCATTTCGCGCTCCAGCTTTCCAAGATCGGCGGCGCGATCGTGGCCCAGAACGAGGACCTGGCCCCCGCCGACGCCAAGCTCTACGAGCTGCGCAAGGACACGGGCACGATTCCCAGCCTTCCCCTGATCACCGGCAGCGTCCTCTCAAAGAAGCTTGCCGAGGGTGCAGAGGGCCTGGTCATCGACGTGAAGTGGGGCAATGGTTCCTTCATCAAGGACTTGGAGCAGGCCAAGCAGCTCGCCCGCTCGATGACGCGGGTGGGTCGCTCGATGAAGCGCCGCTGCGTGGCGCTCGTCACCGACATGAACCAGCCGCTCGGGGACTCGGTCGGCACCGCGCTCGAGGTGAAGGAGGCCATCCAGCTCCTGAGGGGCGAGGGGCCCGAGGACGTGAAGGAGCTCGTCCTGAAGCTCGGCATGGAGATCGTGCGCCTGGCCGGCGTGGCTGGTTCGACCCTCTCCGCCAAGCAGACCGTCCAGCGCCACCTGACGGACGGATCCGCGCTCGAGAAGTTCAAGGAGCTCGTCAAGGCCCAGGGCGGAGACACCACCTTCATCGATCATCCCGAGAAGTTCCCGCAGGCTCGGCACATCCGCAAGCTGCCGGCCCCCAAGCGCGGGTACGTCCACACCATCAACGCGGCGATGATCGCCCGCGGCGTGCACCTGCTGGGCGCGGGCAAGGAGACCCAGCACGACAGGATCGACCACTCCGTCGGCGTCTCCGAGATCAAGAAGGTCGGCACGCAGGTGAAGCAGGGCGAGCCCCTCATGATGATCCACTACAACGACGAGGCGAAGCTTGAGCAGGCCCTGGAGTACTTCAAGAACGCCTATCGTCTTGCGCCGAAACGGCCGACGCCGCCGCCGGCCATCGTCGAGCGGGTCGCCTGACGCTCTAGTCCCCCGGGGCGGGGTCGGTCGCGCGCCACGCGATGAGGCAGGAAACGAGCGCCGCCGCGAACGCCAGGTAAAGCCACGCATTTTCCAGCGGGTCGGGGACGGGCCACGCCCCCTGGGGGTAGGCCATCTCCCGCCCCAGCCATGCGCTGCAGGCCCACACGACCAGGAGGAATCCGGTGCCCGCCCCGGCCCACGAGAGGCGCAGCCAGGCCCGGTAATGCGACACCCCGGCCCGCGGGGAAAGGGACCGCAGCACGCGGGCGGTGAAACCGCCGTCGGCGAGCGCGGGCCGCGCCAGACCCGCGCGGAGCCGGTCCTCGAACTCGGGCTCGTCAGGGGGCGTCAGGTCTGCGGGTTCCATACGGAGAGGAGTTCGCGGAGCTGTCCCTTGCCCCGGGCGATGTGGGTCTTGACCGTGCCGAGCGGCCAGCCGGTGGCCGTGGCGATCTCGGCGTGGGAGAGGCCGAACTGAAAGCAGAGCCTGAGGGCGGTCTGCTCATGCTCGGAGAGCCGGACCATGGCGGATGCCAGGTCCTGCTGAAGATCGGTCAGGCGCTCCGCCGGGGGCTCCGACCCTTCGCCGGCCTCCGGGCCCGACGGCGGGGCCTCGGACTTCCTCTGCCGGCGCAGGCTCCGGAAGCGGTTGTACGCGATGCCGAGCAGCCAGGTCTCGAACCTCGAGTCGGCGCGGAAGCGCGCGAGCCCGCGGTAGGCGCCGATGAAGGTCTCCTGCGCAAGGTCGTCCGCCAGGGCCGCGTCCCCGCGCGTCAGGTGGCGCAGGAACCGGCGCACCGCCGACTGGTGGCGCTCCACAAGCATCCCGAACGCCTGCGCCCGGCTCTCCGAGAGGGCGCGTGCGATCAGTTCGGAATCGGTTGGGGTCACGACTTGGGCGCGTCATTGCCCGAGTCGGGTTTCCTAGCCGAAATGAGGGAGTCAATCAATGCGCTGATGAGAAGCGCCACGCCGATGAGGCCGGGGATGAGCGCGAAGAAACGGGCGAAGCGCACCTCGGGCATCTCGGACAGGCCGAAATAAAGGCCGATGCCGACGGCGATGTTGACGAGGCCCCCCGTCACGAGCCCCATCCGCTGCTTGTGGCGCGACTCCGGGGCGAGCCGGGCGCAGAGGGCCTCGGCGACTGGGGCGCTCAGCGCCTCGGCCATGTTCGGGATCGGGTGGCCCTTCTCGAGCGCGAGGCGCACCGTCTCGTGCCAGCGCTCCCGCTCCTTGCTCTTGAAATAGAGGCTCGTGGCGATCAGCCCGAAGACGAGCGCCAGGATGAGGATGGGGATCATCATGCCCACGAAGGGCACGAATTCGCCGGGATGGAACTCGGAGAGGAGTCCGGGAGGGAGCAGGTGGGTCATTGGGTGGAGGGGGATTCAAGGGGGTGAGTGGCTCCCCGGGGGCCTTTTGGATTCAGAAATGTTGGCGTATTTCGCAATCTGATTGGCTGCGGGGGTCCCATCGCTACGTTGGGCGCCATGCCCAAAGCCCCGCCGGAGCCGACCGCCGCGAACCCCGTGGATCGCTCGTCCTGGCCGCGCCCGTGGGCCCAGCTCAAGTACATCACCTTCCAGCCGGCCATCTTCCCGAGGCTGCTCGGCAAGGTGTCGCCCGACGCGAGGCCGGGCGACTGGGTGAGCGTCTTCGACAAGAACGGGGAGCCCGTGGGCGCGGGCCTCTTCAACCCGCGCGCCAAGATCCCGCTTCGCGTCGTCGCGCACGGCGCCGGACCGATCGGCGAGGACTACTTCGAGGCGGCGATCCGGCGGGCGGTGGCGCTTCGCCGCGAGCTGCTCCAGCTCGACCAGGAGAGCGACGCCTACCGCCTCGTGAACTCCGACGGCGACGGCTTGAGCGGCCTGACGATCGACCGCTACGGGGACGTGCTGCTCTGCGAGGTGTTCAGCCTCGGGATCGCGCAGCGGCTCCCCCGGTGGCTGCCGCTCCTGCACGAGCTCGCGGGGACCCGGTTCGCCAGGGTCCAGGTGGACCACGACCTGGGAAGCCTCGAGGGGATAAAGCCCTCCACCTTCAACGAGACGAACGCCGCGGCGCCGCGCTCGGTGAAGATCCGCGAGAACGGCGTCCGCTACGAGGTCGACTTCGCCGAGGGCCACAAGACGGGCTTCTTCTGCGACCAGCGCGCGAACCGCAGGAGGGTCGCGCAGTTTGCAAAGGGGGCGCGGGTGCTCGACCTGTGCTGCTACACGGGGGGGTTCTCCCTCTGCGCGAAGCTCCTCGGCGGGGCGGCGGAGGTGACGAGCGTCGACCTGGACGAGGCCGCGATCGCCCAGGCCCGGCGCAACGCGAACCTGAACCAGGTGCGCCTCGGCTTCGTCCATGCGGACGCGTTCGCCTACGCCCGGCAGATGTACCAGAACAAGGAGTCCTGGGACTTGGTCATCCTGGACCCCCCGAAGTTCATCTACACCCGGGACGCGCACGGCAACTGGGAGGGGCGCCAGAAATACGAGGATCTGAACCAGCTCTCGATCGGGCTGGTGCGGCCCGGAGGCGTGCTGGTCACCTGTTCGTGCTCGGGGCTCCTGAGCCTCGAGGACTTCGAGCAGCATGTCATCAAGGCCGCCCACCGGCTGGGCCGCCGGCTCCAGTTCCTCGACCGGACTGGTCCCGGTCCCGACCACCCGGTCTACTCCAACTGCCTCGAGAGCCGGTACCTGAAGGTGCTCTGGGCGCGGGTGTTTTAGAGCGGGCCCGCGGGCCCGGCTTTAGGCGCGGCCCAGGTACGAGCCGTCGATCGTGCTGACCCGGACGAGCTCCCCTTCCTTCACGAACAGGGGCACCTGGATCGTGAGGCCCGTCTCGAGCTTTGCGGGCTTCTGGACGTTGCTTGTCGTGTCGCCGCGGATCCCGTCCGCGGACTCGACGACCTTGAGGGTGACCGCCGACGGCAGCTCGACCGTGAGGGGCTTGTCGTTGACGAAGAGGACGTCCACCTTGCCACCCGCCGTCAGGTAGTTCCTCACGTCCCCGAGCGTCTCGGCGGTGAGCTCGATCTGGTCAAAGGTCGACGGGTCGATGAAGGCGTAGGCGTCCCGGTCCGCGTAGCTGAACTCCAGGGTGCGGCGATCCGTCGGAAGCACCTCGATCGTTTCGGTCGACGCGAACCGCTGGTCGAGGGCCTTTCCATAGCGCAGGTTGCGCATCTTCACCTGGACGAACGCACGCAGGTTGCCCGGTGTGCGGTGCTGGGTTTCCATGACGAGGTGGGCCTCGCCGTTATGTTTGATTACCTGACCTTTGCGTATGTCGTTGGCTGCGGGCATGGCGGCTTGGCGGATCGAGATGGGCGGTTTCCTAGGGTGGAGGGATGAGTCCTAGGCATGCGGCCCGCCCTGTCAAGGCCGGGCCCTATACGCTCCGCGCTTGCGCTGCCGGGCACCTGTTGGCGACACTGATTCACAAAGCAATGAAACAACGGACCCTGTCGCGCCCGGTAACCATCAAGGGCAACGCGTTGCACACCGGCGAGGCGGTCACCCTCACCCTGAAGCCGGCGCCGGCAAACCACGGCGTGGTGTTCAAGCGGGTCGACCTGAGCGGCTCCCCGGAGGTGCAATCTCGCGTCGACCACATCACTGACCTGGTCCGCGCGACGACAATCCAGACCGGCCACGTGAAGATCCACACGGTCGAGCACGTCCTGAGCGCGCTGAGCGGCTGCGGGATCGACAACGTGCTGGTGGAGATGAACGCGTCGGAGCCGCCCATCATGGACGGCTCGGCCCGCCCGTACACGAACCTGATCATCGAGGGGGAGCCGGTCGAGCAGGACAAGGATCGGGAGTTCTTTGTCCTCGACGCGCCGGTCTCGGTGACGCGCGGCAACTCCTCGATCATCGCAATCCCCCACGACGGGCTGAAGATCTCCTGCACGTCGGCGGACGACCGCGGGATCCACACGCAGCACCTCTCGCTCTCCATCGACCCCGACACCTACGTCTCCCAGATCGCCCCGGCGCGCACGTTCACGATCTACGAGGACATTGAGGAGCTCCTCAAGCTCGGCAAGATTCGGGGGGGCTCCCTTGACTCCGCGATCGTCATCAAGGGCGACAAGGTGCTGTCCAAGGAGCCGCTGCGCTTCAAGGACGAGTTCGTCCGGCACAAGATCCTGGACATCATCGGGGACATCTCGCTCCTCGGCATGCCGCTCAAGGCGCACATCGTCGCGACGCGCCCGGGCCACGCGCTGAACGCCGAGCTGACGAAGGCCCTCTTTGAGAAGCTCAAGGAGCGCGGCAAGGGCGCAGCGAGGCGCAAGGGCGCGCTGCGTCCGCCGCCGGCCGCTGACGTGACGGAGCTCGATATCCGGAGCATCCTCGACATCCTCCCGCACCGCTATCCGTTCGTCATGATCGACCGGGTGGTCGAGATCAAGGGGGCCGAGGAACTCGTCGCCATCAAGAATGTCACCTTCAACGAGCCCTACTTCAACGGCCATTTCCCCGGTAACCCCGTGATGCCGGGGGTCCTGCAGCTTGAGGCGATGGCCCAGGCCGCCGGGGTTCTCGTCGTCCGCTGGAACAACTGGGTCCCGAAGCCCGCGTTCTTCATGAGTGCGGACAAGGTGAAGTTCCGCAAGCCCGTCAGGCCGGGAGACCAGCTTCGGATCCACGCGAAGCTCACGAAGGTTCGCGGCGGCAAGATCGCTGCCGCCGAGGTGAGCTGCTCGGTGGACGGGCAGGTCGTCTCAAGCGCCGAGCTGATGATCACGATCCTCGACGAGGCCGACGCCGAGTGACGGCCGTCTACTTATTCTTGTAGACCGCCGCCGGGTCGAAGGCGCGCTCGGCCGTGAACTGGAGCTTGAGGGACTGCGGCTCCCCCGGGTCCGCCCCGGGCGAGAGCCTGCGGTAGAAGCAGGAAGGGTAGCCGTTGTGGCACGCCCCGAGGCCCGCGTTCTCGACCTTGAGCAGGAGCACGTCCTGGTCGCAGTCGACGTAGAGGTCGACCACCTTGAGCACGTTGCCGGATTCCTCGCCCTTCACCCAGAGCTTGCCCCGGGAGCGGCTCCAGTAGGTCGCCTTGCGGGTGCGGATCGTGTGGGCGAGCGACTCCGCGTTCATGAACGCGAACATGAGCACCTCGTTCGTAGCGTGGTCCACGGTGATGCAGGGGATCATTCCGTCCGGGCCGAATTTCGGCTGGAGGAGCGTTCCGAGCTCGACCTCCGGGGTCGTTGTGCGCGCGGGGAAGGATGCGGGATTGGGCATGGGCGGGGGCGTGTTCAGGCGGGCGGGAGCTCTCCCAGTCTCCTCAGGTAGTCGAACGTGTAAAGCCCGGTTCCGTGGCCGTCGCTGAAGTCGAAGCGGATCGCGTAGTTGCCGACCCATTCCCAGCCGACGACCCGGACGCCGGCGTGGTCGGACTTCGGGTCGCCGCCGTATTTGTTGCCGAAGACGTCGTGCTCGCCCTGGTTCGACGCGCTGGGAGAGGCCCTGCGCAAGAGGTCGTGGCGGACGAAGGACTCGGAGCCGTCGCTCCACGCGATGGCGATCTCGTCGCCTATGGCCTGGAGGTTTACGGGGGCGATCATGTGGAGAGGGCTGGGAGGCGGGGAATGTCTCCGCCCGGGGCCCGGACCGCAAATCCGATTTCGGAGCGGCCCAAATAGGACCCCGCGGGCAGGCCCGCCCGGCGCCCGTTTTCCACCCCCCGGGGGGGATCGTTTGCCATTGCCGGGGCGCGAGGGGAATGCTAGCCCCTTCCGTCTCATGGGACGCCAATGGCTTCACGCGAAACGCGCGATCGTCAATCTGAAGAAGGGGCAGACCGTGGGGAAGCTGGTCAAGGAGATCTCGGTCGCCGCCAAGCTCGGCGGCCCGGATCCGGCGGCCAACGCCCGGCTGTTTGCCGCCCTTGAGAAGGCCCGCAAGGCCAGCGTGACACGCGACGTGATCGAGCGCGCCATCAAGAAGGGGGCCGGGCTGGGAGACGAGAAGATGGCGCTCGAGCACGTGCTCTTCGAAGGCTACGCGCCCCACAAGGTGCCGGTGATCGTCGAGGCCTACACGGACAACCACCAGCGGACCGCGGCCGAAATGCGCTTCCTGTTCAAGCGCGGGGTCCTCGGCGTCACCGGGAGCAACAAGTTCCTCTTCGACCACGTGGGGATCGTCGAGGCCCACCACGCGGACCCGGCCTCCGACCTCGAGGCCGCCGCCATCGAGGCGGGGGCGAACGACTTCGAGCCCCTCGGGCACCACCAGAACGACGACATCCCCGAGGGCAGGACGGGCGCCCGTTTCACCACCGACAGGGCCGCGGTGCACGCGGTCTCCACCTGGCTGGCCCAGCATGACTGGTCGGTCGTCACGAGCGAGCTGGGCTACATCGCGAAGGTCATTCCCGAGCTGGACGAGGCTGCGAGGGCCGAGGTGGGGGAGTTCCTCCAGGAGCTCGACGACCACGACGACGTCCAACGGATCTGGGCTGCCGTGAAATGATACAATCAGGCAACAAAACCAGTCGCCAACGGTTGACACCGCGTCCCGTTTTCCCGAAATGAAGGCCTTCCCCTTCCTGTTGTGAATATCCTTATTGTCGAGGACGAAGCCACTTCGCGCGAAATGCTGCTGAGCATCCTCAAGGCAGAGGGGGACAACCGGATTTTGACGGCTTCGGACGGGGACGAGGCGCTGAAGCTGATGGAGGACCCGCGCCACCCGTTTGACGTGGTCTTCCTCGACCTGCTGCTGCCCTCGATCTCCGGCCTCGATCTCCTCGAGAGGGTGAGGGCCACGCCCGCTTGCCGCTACGTGAGGGTAATCATCTGCACCATCTCCACGGACAGCGCCACGGTCGTGCGCGCCGCGCGCCTGGGCGTGCGCCACTACATGGTGAAGCCGCCCGACCGGATCCGCGTGATCGAGCAGCTGAACATCATCAAGGCCGAGATCGCGGGCCAGCAGAAGATCGAGAAGCCCGAGGATGCGGCGGGTCGCCTGGGAATCGACCTGCCGACCTACAAGGCGACGGTCTCCGCGGCCCTGGAGACCATGGAGAAATGGCTCACCCAGGCCAAGGCCGGGGCCCAGTCTGACGACCGCCAGCAGCTGGCGGCCGAGTCGGGGCAGATGAAGATGAGGGCGCTCGACCTGGGGCTGCGCGAGGTCGGCCGGCGTTTCTCGACGCTCGAGACGAGGCTTTCGATCGAGCCGAACGGCGCCGTGCCGGAGTCAAGGGCGATCGAGATCGCCTTCATCATGAGCCACCTCCACGGCGAATTGAACCGAGTGCGTTCGGTCCTGAAGATCATCGTCCCCGACAAGCCGCAGTAGCGGCGCCGGGGAGCGGACGTTTGGCTCAGGGCGCCAATGCCGGCGCGCGCTTCCAGAGGCCGACCCTCCGGCCGTCCTCGTTCTGGTAGGTCAGGATGTCGCACCAGACGTAGTCGGGGGACACCGCCTTGTTGATCTTCTCCCAGAGCTCGGGGGTGTCGCCCGGCCGGTACCAGAGCACGTAGTCGATCCCCTGGGCGACCAGCCACTTGCCGGCGTCGGGAATCCCGCCGCTGTAGAACAGCATCAGGCGGTCGTGGCGCCGGCGCACGTCCTCGCGGTTTTCGCGCCAGAGGAGCTCGTGGCCCCACCAGCCCAGCCACATCCGCTGGCCCGCGAAGAGCGGGATGACGGCGGAGTTCGTGAAGCCGCCCTTCTCCTCGGGCCGCTCGATCACGACCCCGGGCTTCTCGACCTTCAGGCGGCCGAGCATGAGGCGCGGGAACTCGTCCCGGGTGAGGTAGTCCGTCCCCTCGATCTTCCCCATGGAGTCCTTCGGCCCGTACCACATCGGCTGCCACAGGTCGTAGGCGTAGAAGCACGGGTAGAGGCAGAAGACGAAGCCGGCGACGCGGACCCAGCGCCGGCGCGCCTGCTCCATGACGTACGGCGCCAGCGTCATCAGCGTCCCCGCCATCACCCAGGGCCACCACTTGAGGGTGGTGTTGAAGCGGTCGTAGTGCCCCGAGTACTCGTCGTCCACGTAGAAGAACTCCGTAAAGAGCAGGAGCAAGAGCCAGAGCGTCGCGAGCCGCCGCCCCTGGGCGTTGCCCGAGGCGAACCCGAGCACGATGAAGGCGATCGTGGGCAGGAAGAACAGGACGAACAGGAGCGGGGGCGTGCGCTCGATCCAGGGGACCAGCCGGACCGCGGTGTCATAGCCCGAGGCGGCGGAGGTGAAGGCCGACAGGTAGACCCAGGCGGCGAGCCACACGATGGCGGCCCCCGCGGCGACGGCGGGCACGAGGCGCCGCCAGTCGCGCCAGTTGACGGTGAGCCACATGGCGACGGCGAGGCCCTGCAGGGGCAGGACCCACGTGTTTGCAAGAAGCGTCCACGTGAGCGTGCTTCCCGCGATGAGCGCATAGCGGTCCTGCCGGGTGCGCGTCCAGAGGATCATCCCCATCGCGCAGAGCCCGAGCAGGTAATATCCCGAGAGCGGCGCATGGTAGTCCCCCAGGAAGACCACGTAGGAGTAGATTTCCCCAGGAAGCTCCATGACGAACGTGTTGTTCGCCGGCTCGGGCACCGTGAACCGGCTGTTGTAGGCCTTCAGCCAGGACCCGAGCGGCGGCTTGTCCATCTGCGCGCTGCCGATGTAGCGCATGGTGGTCCACGGGGTGACATCCTTGTCGGTGAAGTGGTCGAGGATGGTCACCCCGGTCCCGCCGATGACGAAACACGCGATGACCGCCGTCCTCGTCCACGCCTTGCGCGCGACCATGAACACGGCCCCGGCGAACGCCGTCCCGCCGAGCGCGATCAACAGGCAGTAGGCGATGTTGTACGCCGAGCCCGTCGGGATCAGCAGGACCCGGCCCATGAGCGCCGCGCCGTAGTGCTGGAAGCTGTAGTACTGGGTCGAGAGGTAGGGGCTGAACCAGGCGTCGGGCACCGGCAGCGTCGCCCCGGTATAGTAGCTGCAGATGTAGGAGAAGTCCGCGATCTTCTCCGACGACCCGTCGATGTTCGGGTAGATGAAGCGCCACGACATCGCATAGAGGAAGACCGCGGCGAAGACGCCGAAGCACGCGATGAGCCTTCGAGGGGCGAATTCGGCGCGCCAGGCCCTGACAAGGAATGTCCAGCGCCCGCCGAGCCAGGCCGGCTCCCAGCCGACCGAGGCCGCCGCGATCAGGGCCACCGAGAGCAGGGTGGAGAACACGTTGAGCCCGGGGAGCGTCGGCCCGAGCCCGTGGTGGCATTCGATGGCGTAGACGAGGGTGACCGCCAGGATTGGGCCCGCCGCGAGGGCGAACCATCGGTTGCGCCAGTAGAGGCCCGCGATGAGCATCAGGCCCCACACATTCACCGCTAGAAGCGCGAGGATGAACAGCAGTCCGAGGTATTGCATGCGGCAGGGCGGGGGTTGCTTGGAAACGTGCGCCCGATTATGGGCAGGGCGGGGAAACCGGCAAGGAATTGTCCCGTTTCAGGGGCCTTTTAGGGGGTTTTCGCGGCCCGGGGCGTGCGGCCGCCACGTTGGCTAGGCCTTGGGCAGGCAGCAGTGCTTGTACTTCTTGCCGCTGCCGCACGGGCACGGGTCGTTGCGCCCGGGTTTCTTCTCGGCATTCCTGTACGGCTCCGGGCCCTCGCGCAGGGCGCGGGTGTACAGCCACGAGCCGCCCTCCCGAATGAACTCGGCCTTCTCGTGGAGCACATGCTCGACTCTGTCCTCGAGGCCGTAGGCCGAGAAGTCGACGGTGGCCGTGTCGGGCGTCCTGCCGGGGGCGTGGCTGTGCACGACGAGGCGTGTCCACTGGGTCGACGGCTCGCCGGGGAGCGGGACATAGGGCTTGTGGGCCGTCGGGAGGTGGGTGCGGTGCAGGAAGCCAAAGTCGCGGTCTACGTGCGCGCAGAACCGGGCCCGCATGAGCTCCTCCGCGGTCGCGGCCTGCCGGCTGCCCGATAGGACGGGCCCGCAGCACAAGCCAAAGGGCCTGCCGCTGCCGCAGGGGCAGCTTCGGTCCGCTTCCTGCAGAGTGCCGGCGTCGTGCGGAGTTCCCATGGCGCGACTATGGCCGGCCGGCCCCGCCGGCACGAGGGGAAACTGGGCCCCGACGCCTGCGGGTCCCGAAGGAGCCCGTCCGGCCTGCCGGGACGGCGTTGCCGGACCGCTCACGTGTCGCCGGTCACGACGGCCAGCATGAAGCCGTCGTACCCTGCTTTTTGTCGTTTGCAGTTCCCACCGTATCCCTTTGCTATGGCACGCGGATTTCCACCCGAATGAATGACCTGATGTTGCCGTTACTTTCGCGGCGCGCAGTCGCTGCGCGCGTCCTCGTGGCCGCGCTTGCCTGCGCGTTGCCGGCGGCCCTCCTGGCGACCGGGGCGCCGGGCGCGCCCACAGCCCAGACCGAAATGCTCGCGCGCGTATTCCCGTCGATTGTGCGGATCGAGGCCATCCGGCTGATGCCGTTTGACGGGCACCTGACCAAGGCGTGGACGGCGGGAAGCGGCGTGATCATCACGAAGGACGGCCACGTGCTCACCAACTGCCATGTCAGCGAGGACGTGGACGCGTTCCGGTGCTATCTGTACGACGGGCAGCATGTCGACGCGCACCGGGTCGGGCAGGATCCGCTGACCGACCTCGCCGTCCTCCAACTCGACCTCGCCCAGCTCAAGAAGGGATCGGGGCCGCTCCCGGTGGCAGTCTTCGGGGATTCGGACCGCATGAAGCCCGGCGACACCGTCTTTGCCCTGGGAAGCCCGGGATTCCTGTCCCAGTCGGTGACCCAGGGAATCGTCTCGAACCCGTCGCTCGTCCTTCCTGAGCGGACCGTGGGCCGGATGATGCTTCGGGGGGAGGACGTCGGCATGCTCGTGCGCTGGCTGCTTCACGACGCGAGCATCTTCGGGGGCAACAGCGGCGGCCCCCTGGTCAACCTCCGCGGCGAGGTCGTCGGCGTGAACGAGATCGGGGTCTTCAACCTGGGCGGGGCCGTGCCGGGCAACCTTGCGCGCGGTGTCGCGATGCAGCTGGTCGCCACGGGCCGCGTCGTCAGGGGCTGGTCCGGCCTCACCGTGCAGCCGCGCCTCGAGGCGGACGCCTCGGATACGGGCGTCGTCGTTTCGGACGTCGCGGCCGGCTCGCCGGCGGCGAAGGCCGGAATCGAGGCGGGCGACGTGGTGCTCAAGTGCGACGGCATCGCCGTCGAGGGTGCGCAAGAGAAGGCGATCGCCCACTACTACCGCCTGGAGACGGGCTGCCTTCCCGGCAGCGTCTTCACGCTCGACTATCTGCGCGCCGGAAAGCCGCAATCGGCCCGGTTCGCGCTCGGCGCGCGGGAACCCGCGCGCGCGGACGACGTCGAGGTGCCGCAGTGGGGAGCCGTGGTGCGGGACCTGACCTCGACCGTCGTCCGCGAGGAGCTGCTCCCCGACAAGGTAGGCGTCCTAATCGAAAACGTCCGTCCCGGAGGCCCGAGCGGCCAGGCCGAGCCGGAGCTGCGGGGCGGGGACGTCATCATCGCGCTCGACGGCAAGCCTGTCGCGGACGTCGCCGGCCTGCGCGCGCTCATGGCGGCGATGTTCCCGGATGCCGAGACGGCGCTCACCCACGCGTCGATTGCCGACTTTCGCCGCGCCGGCGCGGTGCTCGAGACGGCGATCGACCTGAGGAACACGAACCCGCACCGGATCGCGCCGAGCGCCCTCAAGGCGTGGCTCGGCGTGGAGTCGCAGCCGCTCAACCCGAAGCTGAACAAGCGCCTCGGGATCAACTCGGAGGAGGGGGGAGCCCGGATCACGCGGGTCTACGCGGGCACGGAGGCCGAGAAGGCCGCACTGAAGGTGGGCGACGTCCTGCTCAGCCTGGACGGCAGCCCGATCGCCGAGCGCCGGGCGGAGGACGCGGAGGTGCTGGCCCGCCAGGTCCGCCAATACAAGATCGGCAGCTCGGGCACGTTCCAGATGTGGCGGGACGGCAAGAGCATGGAGTTGGCCGTCACCTTCGAGGTGCAGCCCAAGCCCCCCGCCGAGCTGCCCCTGTGGGAGGACGAGAAGCTCGAGTTCGAGGTCCGCAACCTCGCCTTCGACGACCGCACGCGCCTGCAGCTGGCGGCCTCCGCCAGCGGCGTGCTCGTTTCTACGACGACTCCGGCCGGCTGGGCCGAGCTCGCGGGCCTGCACGGCGACGACCTGGTGGTCGCGGCCGAGGGCCAGCCGATCGCCAATGTGGAGGAGCTGCACCGCTCTCGCGACGAGGCCGTCAAGGCGGGCAAGCGGTGGTGGGTGCTGCAGGTCGAGCGCCGCGGCAAGACTCTGTTCGTCGAAATCAACCTCAAACCCGCCCACGCATGATCCCCCTTCGCAACACCCTTCTTCTCACACTGACGGCGCTCGGACTTATGGCCCCCGCCGCGCGGCTGCTCGCCATCACGGAAGCCGACGCCGCCAACGGCCGGGCGCTGGCGAAGCGGTACGCCGACACGGTGGTGTCGGTGGAGCTCGTCGCGACCATCAAGATGACGGTGGGCGACCGCGCGCTGCCGCCCCGCGAGAACCGGATGGACGTGAACGGCACCGTGATCGCGCCCTCCGGCCTGACCGTGACGGTCCTCAGCCTGGTCGATCCCCACGGCGCGATGGAGGCGATGCGCGCCGCTCAGGGCGCCGGGGGCCAGAAGATCGAGATCGGGGAGACCGAGTTCAAGGACGTGAAGCTGCGCCTTGCGAACAACACAGAGGTGCCGTCGGTCATCGTGCTGAAGGATCCGGACCTCAACCTGATCTTCGTCGCCCCCCTGCTCGACGCGGCGGCCAAGCCGCGCACGTTTCCCTGCATCTCGCTCGACAAGGCGGCGGCGGCTGAGGTGCTCGGGAACTACTACTACGTGACGCGCGCGCACAAGAGCCTGCAGCGCGTGCCGATCGTCCGGGAGACCACCGTGGTCGGTATCGTCGAGAAGCCGCGCAGGATGTTCCTGATGAGCGACCAGGCGCTTGGGGTCCCCATCATCGACCCGGCGGGACTCGTCCTCGGCATCTCCACGCAGTACCTTGAGAACGGCCGGCCAACCAATCTCGTGGTCCTTTCGGCGGCCGACATAGCCGAGCTCGGAGCGCAGGCCGCCGCGATCAAGCCCGAGGAGAAGGAGGAAAAGCCCGACACGGCCGAGAAGCCGCCGGCACCGGCAAGCCCGGCCTCCGCGGCTGTGCCCGCCGCGGGAGAGCCCCCCGCCGCCAAGGCGCCGGCTACGCCGCCTCCCGCGACCGAACCCCCGGCCAAGAAATAGGCGGCGGCGCCGGTTTGCGCCCGGCCGCATGGCCCGGTTTCCGGAGGATTTTACGTTATTTCGACCAATCACCGGCACCCGCAGCGTTGCGAACGGGGGCGCGACCGCATAGGTGTGTCGGCTGCAGTTCCCAATGAGCCCAGGTTCCCCATATCGGCGCGCAAACCTGGCCATGGCATTGGCTGGGCTGGTCGGGCTGGCGGGAGCGTTTCTAGTTTACGAGCGCATCGTGGACGGGTCCCCCGTGTCCCGGCGCGAGGTTGATTCAATGCGCTCGGAGATCTCGGAGCTCAGGCGCGAGAATTCCCGTCTTCTGAAACAGGTGGCCCGCGCGAGCGACCGGATCGACATGCAGGGGGGCGGATTCCCACGGGCCCTCGAGGCCTCTGCACCGACCAGGCAGCCGAGGGAGGTTCCCGCCCGCCTCGCCGCGCGCATATCGAAGCTCAAGGACTACCTGGCTGCGCATCCCGAACTGGCGGATCCGGAGATGAGGCTCCTCAAGGACGACGACTGGGTCGCTCCCGTCAGGGACATCCGCCTGGACACCGAGGCCAGCAAGAGGAAGGCGCTGGCGCAGGTGCGGATGCAGGCCCAGGCGCGGCTTGGGGGGATGGTCGCAGGCGCAGTGAGGGACTACCTCGACGCCAACAACGGCCAGGCGCCGTCCAGCGCGGCGCAGCTCGCGCCCTATCTCGCGGATCCCGCGAACGCAGACCTCCTGCAGGGATTCGGGAAGCCGGATTCGACGGCGCCCCCGGGATGCCTCTTTCAGATGTCGCCGGGCGTGGACGACTGGTACGGCTCGACGTGCTACGTTGCCGACAATGATTTTCAGAGCCGCGGCACCGGGCCGGGAATCACGGTGGAGCAGGCGATCGTGGAGTACCAGAGGGCCAAGGGGGCTCCGCCGAGCGATGCGGCCCAGATCACTCCCTACCTGCGGGACGCCGTAAGCCCCGCCGTCGCGGGCGCGGTGTTCGAGGGCCTTCGTCCATCCCCGGGCGGGGCGCCGGTGATCACCCAATACGGCGGGATGGTAAGCATTAGCGGCAGCGGGGAATCCCCTTGAGAAAATGAAGGCGATCACGCGCCGGCGCTGCGCCGGTTCACCGTCACCTAATGGTGTCCAGAAAATGGAATAATGGAACCGATTGGTGACCAATCGGTCCCACTATTGGGACCCCAGGGTTTCGGTTTCGAACCTCACGCGCATCCAGCAGGCGAATGAGCCTATACGTAAAATAATGTGGGACAATGGTATGCATCTCTGATAGGGTCTTGGTACAGGCCATGCTAAGAACATTGTGACCCGCCTGCGCCGCTGCAAACCCCTCCGGTCCGGGTATGTGGCGCCGACGTACCTAGTAGTTGAATACAATGGCCGCCTGACCCATAGACCGCGCTTGCCACTTCGTCTGCTCGAACCATCGCCTCACTGACAGAAACCTAAGTACACTACCATGAATCCCACGCGCCTGCTAACACCGGTGGCCCGATCGCTTTCGGCCCTAGGACTAACCCTGGCCGCAGCCCTGCTGGCGCTCCCGTCCGCCCGCGCCCAGAGCACCTACGCGACGCCCTATACGTTCACCACGATTGCGGGCAGCCCCTTTTTCTTCAGTGAGGTGGATGCAACGGGGGCCGCGGCCAGATTACTCTATCCCGACGGCGTGGCGGTCGACGGGAGTGGAAACGTATATGTCGCTGACGTCGTAGGCACGATTCGCAAGGTCACGCCGTCCGGCGCCGTGACGACGCTTGCGGGAAGCCTTGGAGTCTCCGGCAGCAAGGATGGCACGGGCTCCGCCGCGCAGTTCAATTCTCCCGCCGGGCTCGCGGTCGATGGTGGCGGCAATGTGTACGTCTCCGACCAGGGAAACAGCACGATCCGCAAGATCACGCCAGCCGGCGTCGTGACCACGCTAGCCGGAACGGCCGGGCAGTCCGGCCACGCGGACGGCACGGGGGGCGCCGCGAGCTTTGCCACGCCAGGCAACGTCGCGGTGGATTCCAGCGGCAATGTGTATGTCGCGGACCAGCTGAACCACACCATCCGCAAGATCACGCCTCAGGGTGTGGTGACCACGTTCGCGGGCACCGCGACGGTGGCCGGGTCTATCGATGGCACCGGCACGGGCGCGCGGTTCAACAATCCGTACGGCATCGCGGTCGACGCGGCCGGCAACGTGTATGTCGCGGACACGTATAACTGCACGATCAGGAAGATCACGTCGGCCGGCGTTTCGTCCACGCTCGCGGGGACTGCCGGGATCATCGGCGGCAAGGACGGAACGGGACCGGCTGCGCAGTTCAATTTTCCAACAGGAGTTGCGGTCGATGGGAGCGGCAACGTGTATGTTTCGGATATCCTGAACTACACGATCCGCAAGGTGACGCCAGCCGGCGTGGTGACCACGCTTGCGGGCGACGTGCTGCTTGCCGGCTTCTCGGACGGCACGGGAGCCGCGGCCGAATTCAACTACCCGTACGACATCGCGGTGGACGCAAACGGCAACCTGTATGTCGCGGATTTTTACAACTTCACGGTCCGCAAGATCACCCCGCCGAACGTGGTGACCACCCTCGCGGGATCCCCGGGGCAGGGCTACGCGGACGGGACGGGCGCCGCGGCGCAGTTCTATTATCCAACGGGCATGGCGATGGATGCCAGTGGGAATCTATACGTCGTGGACAATTCAAACAGTACCATTCGCAAGGTCACGCCGTCGGGCGCCGTGACGACGGTGGCGGGTACGCCGGGCAGAATCGGCTACGCGGACGGGACGGGCGCCGCGGCGCAGTTCGACTACCCCTTTGGGATCGCGATGGACAAGAGCGGCAACATGTACGTCTCCGATGAACTGGGTGAGACCATCCGCAAGGTCACGCCGTCGGGCGCCGTGACCACGATCGCGGGCACCCCAGGGGTTAAGGGAAGCACAAACGGGACAGGATCCGCCGCGCTCTTCAATTCTCCGGCCGGCATCGTGGTGGACGGGAGTGGCAACCTTTACGTCTCCGAGCAGGGCAACGTCGACATCCGCAAGATCACGCCGTCCGGGGTCGTGACCACGCTTGCCGGCACCGCTGGGGCATCCGGAAGCGCGGACGGAACGGGCACCGCAGCGCAGTTTCAGGCGCCGGCCGGCATGGCGCTCGACGCAAGCGGCAACCTCTATGTTGCGGACTATGGCAACGGCACGATCCGCAAGGTCACGCCCGCCGGCGTCGTGACCACTGTCGCGGGCAGGGCGTCCAACCAGGGAAGCAAGGACGGCACGGGGGCGGCGGCGCAGTTTGACGCCCCGGTTGGCGTGGCCGTGGACGCAAGCGGCAACGTCTACGTGACGGACGAGAAGAACAACACGATTCGCATGATGACGGCCGCCGGAGTTGTCACCACGCTCGCGGGCACCCCGGGGGTGGCCAACTACGCGGACGGGACGGGAGGAGCCGCGCTGTTTGACCAGCCGTTAGGCATCGTCGTGGATGGAAGCGGCAACCTCTATGTTTCGGATGCAAGCAACGACACGATCCGCAAGGGAAGCGCGAACGGCTCGCCGCAGATCCAGGCGCCGCCGACGGACCAGTACGCGTCCGTAGGGGGGAGCGCGACCTTCTCGGTGACGGCCTCGGGGTCGGGGACGCTCACGTACCAGTGGAATTTCAACGGGAGCGCGATCGGCGGGGCGACGGGGTCCAGCTACACGGTCACG
>Ga0302319_10003653_pt1 | contig 31978 bp, 17 predicted proteins | sample Bog_T0_2_FD_203319 | JGI IMG/M metagenome (GOLD analysis project Ga0302319, IMG submission 203319) | Peat permafrost microbial communities from Stordalen Mire near Abisko, Sweden - Bog_T0_2 | ecosystem: Environmental > Terrestrial > Soil > Wetlands > Peat | place: Sweden: Abisko, Stordalen Mire... | reverse complement strand
CGAGCGATGAGCGCCCCAACGTGGGAACGCTGGACATGATCGTGGATGGCGACAAGGACGGCAACGAGGGGTCGTGGGTCGAACTCGGACCGGGTAAGCAATGGGTGCAGATTGACCTGGCGAAACGAGCCACGATCTCCGCGGTTCTGATCTGGCACTTCCATTCGCAAGCGCGGGTGTACCGCGACGTTGTGGTTCAGGTTTCCGATGATCCCACGTTCAATTCCGGCGTGAACACGATCTTCAACAGCGACTTTTCCAATGAATTGGGGCTGGGCGCGGGCAAGAACCAGAATTACATCGAGACGTATCAGGGCAAGCTGATTGATGCCAAGGGCGCAACGGGACGTTATGTTCGTCTTTACAGCAATGGAAACACTTCGAACAAGCTGAACCACTACATCGAGGTTGAGGTGTGGGGCAAACCTGCCGCATGAGACTGTTCGAATGACGTGGCAGCGTGAGCGATTGATCCGCTGGGCGGTCTTCGTTCTAGTCGCGCTCTTCGGATTGGCTGTCCGCTTGCCGTATTTGGGCGAACGGCCAATGCACACCGATGAGGCCGTCAACGCGTACATCGTTGGACAACTGCTGGCCGGCAAGCCATTCACTTACGATCCGCAAGACCGCCATGGTCCGGCTCTGGCCGCGATCGCATTGCCCATGGCCAGAGTTCAAGGCGCCAGGACCTTCTCCGATCTCGCGGAATCAGAACTCCGCCTGACCCCGGTCTTGGCCGGAACGATCACCATTCTGTTGTTTGGCGCGGCTACGGAGATGTTCGGCTTTGCTCCCTGCCTGATCGGCGCGCTCCTGTTTGCCTGCAGTCCCCTGCCCGCCTACTACGATCGGTATTTCATTCATGAATCCATCTTCGTTGCCAGCACTTTCGGGCTCATTGTGTCCGGCTGGTCCGCCTGGATGCGGAGGTCCACCTGGCGCGCGACGTTGGCTGGCGCCTGTGCGGCGCTGATGCTCGCCAGCAAAGAGACTGCGGTTCTGCACTTCTTTGCGCTGGCATCGGCCGCCTTCCTTTTCTGGCTCGGGACTCGGCGACGGAGAAGTGCTTGCCGTTCGTGGCCGCGGAACGTGCCGTTGGCCGCAGCAGCCAGTTTCCTGCTTCTGAGCGTTGTATTCTTCACATGGTTTGGCACTCACTGGAGCGCACTCGGCGAGTTATGGAAGGCAGTCCCTGACTTCACTGCACGGGCATCTGGCGAAGGCCATCAAAAGCCCTTGTGGTACTTCGCAAGACTCCTGAGCGGCGGCTGGTCCGGCGGTTCGATCTGTACGTTGGCCGCGATCGGACTCTTCCAGACGTTGAAGAGCCGCGATGCTTCGGCGTACGGATTCCTGGCGCTCTACACCTCTGCCCTTTTCGCAATCTACAGCCTCATTCCCTACAAGACGCCGTGGCTGGCTCTAAATTTTTGGCTCTCCATCGCTCTTTTTAGCGGCCTGACCTTCCAGTCGATGTGGGGGATGGGGGTGAGTTATCCGGGCTTTCGAGTCCCGCTTCGGGTCGTCGGCGTCTTGATAGCCGCGGGAGTCGCCGTATTGATCGCCCACGATACCCGGCAGCGTGTCTTTCTTCAACCTGCCGATGAAGCTAATCCGTATGCCTACGCCCAAACTTCGGAAGATCTGCTCGGGCTGGTTCCGGAGATTGAAAGGCTAGCACGGCAGAATGCCATTGCGAGTCCGCACATCGCGGTGATGGCTGCCGATCCCTGGCCTTTGCCGTGGTATCTGCGGCACAACCCCGAAGTTGGATTCTGGCAGCCCGGCGAACAGCCCGGAAAAGCGGACTTCTACATTACCTCCACCGACGCAGCCGACCAGTACACCAAGATGTTGCAGGATTTTCATGCGGATTACTTCGGGGAACGGCCCGGCGTGTTGATCCTTTTATGGTCACCGGCGCCGAAGTGAAATCGAATGGCTGACATTTATCAATTCAAACATCGCGCCATGGCAACGTACTTTGAGGTGCGGATCGCCGATGAACATCGAGACTATGCCGCGCAGGCCGCACAGGCCGCACTCGATCTTCTCGATACAATGGAGTCGCACCTAAGCCGCTTTCGCCCGAGTAGCAGCCTTGCGCAGATCGCTCGGCTCGCGCCTAACGAAACGATGCGCCTGAGCGAACCTGCCTTTGCATGCCTGGAGATCGCAAAGAAGATGGAGTTGGCTACTCTGGGCGGGTTTTCTGCCACCGCGGCTGCCAAACAATCGCAAACCTCTGCGCCGCAGTGGCATTTGCTGCCCGATGAGCTTGCGATTGAATGCGACAGCGGGCAGTTGCAATTCGATCTCGGCGCCATTGGTAAGGGTTTTGCGCTCGACCGCATGGGAGAGCTTTTGTGCAGTTGGGACTGCCCTTCGTTCCTGCTGGTGGCGGGTGGGAGCAGCATCCTGGCGGGCTCTGCTCCGAAGAATGCCGCCGGCTGGTCGTGCGGGCTGGGGGATGACGATGCGCCGGAGCGATACCTGCTCGGGCATGCTTCCTTGAGCGGTTCGGGGCTTGCGGTCAAGGGGAACCATATTCTCGATCCCCGCAACGGTTTGCCTGTCACGCGACAGAACCGGGCTTGGGCATTGGCGGATACCGCGGCTGAATCGGACGCGCTTTCGACGGCAGCTATGGTTCTGAGCGAGCCGGAACTGGAAAACGTAGTAGCGGAAGATCGATCGTGGCTGATTTTTCTCGAGTCGGACCAAGGCGCTCGCGCAATCGGAATGCGCGCTCTGCCCCCTCGAGCCTGATTGGCTGCGATAGCGCGGAATGGCGTCTTGAGGTTTCGCGCAGCGCAGCGGTCACCGATTCGTTCTAAGATCACCCAGGCTCCAAATGTGGGTTCAACGCGTTCGACGAGCCATGGGTCCGAGATCCATCATCCTGATTCGTTGTGAGCCACCCGCCGAGCATGATGGGGTTTCGGAATGGGTACTTCCTCAATCGATCCCCAGTATTCAAAAGCGATTGGGGGTATCCTCGAGATTGGAAGTCGGTCGCAACGACTTGCTTGCAGCGAACGAAGCGATTCGTGGACTGTGAACTTATCGTTCGAGGTCAGTGGTTCCGCTTGAGCGGGGTAGTGGCGGGACTGACACGAGATTCGTCGATCGAGAAAGGTAACATTGGCTCGCCGCGCTCAACCACGACCAAGAGGGCCTGAGGCTGTTCAACACTTGCTGGACGAAGCGACCGCGCACCATGAGGCGGGGCGCCTGGATGAAGCAAAGCGGCTCTATGAGCTGATTCTCGCTGCCCATGCGAACCATGCGAAAAGTCTCCATGGCCTCGGGCTCCTCGCACGGCAAACCGGCGATGGCGAGGGCGCCGTTCGGTTGATTCGGCAGGCGATTTCCATTGATCCAAAAAGTGCCACGTACCACTTCGACTTGGCGGGAACGTTGCAAGCGCAACGGCGAATCGACGAGGCGCTTGTTGAATTCGAACAATCGCTGGCGTTGAGTCCCAATCGAGCGGAGACGCACAACGCCATTGCAGCCCTGTTGCAGGTGAGTGGAAGGCTGGCGGAGGCAAGGGTCCACTACGAACAGGCTTTGGCACTCCTGCCGAATTACGCGGCCGCATTATGCAACCTGGGTGTGGTTCTCCAGAATCTTGGGGATCTTGCTGGGGCTCTTGCCTGTCTTGAGAAAGCGATCGCAGTGAGGCCGGACCTTGCGGAGGCCCATAATAATTTGGGGTTGGTGTTGCGGCAGCAAGGGAGACTTGGGGAAGCAAGAGCGCATTACGAGCGAGCCGTGACACTACGGCCGAACTACGTTGAGGCTCATTGCAACCTGGCGGCGCTTCTGCGGCAGGAAGACCGGCTGGAGGAGTCTGTAGCTTGCCTCCTCAAGGCCCTGGAGTTGAGACCGAACTTCGCCCCGGCTTACGACAATCTCGGAAACACGCTGCGCGACATGGGCCGCCTGGAGGAATCTGCCGCCAGCCACATGCGCGCTTTAGCGATTGCGCCCAACTCCGCGAGAGCCCACAATAACCTGGGCGTGACGCTACGCAAGCAAGGCAAGCTTTCGGAGGCGCGGGCTAGTCACAATCGGGCTCTTGCGATGGAGCCCTCTGTTCCCGATTTTCGATGGAATCTAGCGTTGCTTGATTTGCTGGAAGGCAAGTTCGACACAGGATGGCCGGGTTATGAATCGCGTCACGAGCGCAATGAGAACAGGCCGCGCGGTTTTCCAAAGCCGCAGTGGCGCGGTGAGGCACTCGACGGTGCACGCATCCTGCTCCACTCCGAGCAGGGGTTAGGCGATTCATTGCAGTTTCTGCGTTACGTGCCACTGGTGCATGCCGCAGGCGGCACCGTGGTTCTGAACGTCCCGGCTCCTCTTCGCCGGCTAGCCGCAGAGCTGGCGGGGGTGGCCACGCTTACAGTCGAGGGTGAGACCCTGCCGGAATTCGATTGCCATGCGCCGCTGATGAGTTTACCGCTCGCTTTCAGAACCACGCTTGATTCGATTCCGGCGCGGGCGCCGTACTTAAAGGTTCCGGAAGAGGCATTGCGTGCAGCGGAAGATCTCGAATGGAAAAATGGAACGTTGCGAGTCGGCCTGGTGTGGAGTGGGAATCCGAAATGCACAGAGGACCAGATACGGTCGATCCAACTGCGCCAACTTGGAGCTTTCTTGGGTCTCGATGGCTGCGCATTTTACTCGTTGCAATTGGGCGCGGCAGCCGCGCAGCTTGACGCGATGCAGGGGCGGATCATCGATCTTCGTTTCGCGATCCGGGATTTTGCCGATACGGCTGCCCTCATGAGTCACCTCGACCTGATTATCACGGCAGATACGTCGGTGGCTCATTTGGCGGGCGCTCTCGCGAAGCCGACCTGGGCGCTGATTCCATTTGCTCCGGATTGGCGCTGGTTGATGGATCGCGAAGACAGCCCCTGGTACCCCACGATGCGGTTGTTTCGACAGCCCCGATTCGGCGATTGGCAATCTGTTATGGAGCGCATTCGAGCCGAGCTTTCGCAACGAATTGAGCACGGCTAGCGGGCGCCGATTCGCGAGCGAGAACTGAGTGAGTTTTCGTCGTCCCTCTCGGAAGCATCGCTTCGCGTCTCGCGCCTAGGAGGTGACGGCAATCGAGCGGCCCTCATCGTTTCTTAATTGAGTTACGCATCCCAGCCTCAAACGGGGACCCTTTAGCCCCCGGGCCCTTGGCGTGCTTCAACTCAGAATCCAGCGGGTTGATTCGAGAATGCTATCCAACTGCAACATTCTTCCCACGATAGAAGCTTTGTTGCTGAATCACTCTGCTCGAATGTAATTCAGTTAACTCTCTCTGTACCGATCCATTCGATTGGCAAGACGCGTGCATCTTGTCCCCTTGAAACTCCCCATGCAGAACGAGCACCTCGAATCCACAGGACACGGATTTGGAAAGAAGTGGTATCAAGGACGAATCTGCGATGGCGCGACTGATCATCTTCAGGAGAAGTTGGTGGATAAAGTTCTATTTCTTTCCGGGACCACGAGGGGCGCGACCCTGGAGGGTATTGCGCGATCCTTTGGGCGCAATTTCGAGGAACTAGGAATCGGTTTCATGGAGATTAGTCTTCTCGATCAGCAGAATCTGCTTGAAAACCTCCGGCGCGTGGATTTTGAGAAGATCCGATTTGTGTTTTCCTGGGCATCGATAGGTCTGGATATTCGAATGCACGACCAGGGTGGCAAGGAACTTGATCTTTGGCACGAGATCGGGATACCCTTCATCACGCTCCATGGCGACTCACCCGCCTATTTCTTCGATCGGCACGTCATGCGCGACAGCAAGTTTGTGACATTCTATGGGTTCTCCGAACATTGTGAGTTAAGGAAGCGTTTGCCTCATGTCAACGGGCCGGTAGACACTGTATGCCCCTCCCCTCTCGATAAGGTCCTGATCGAACATTTAGATTGGGAACGAAAGAAAAATGGCAAGCTCCTCTTTCTCAAGAACGGCAAAGACCCCGCCAAGTTGAAGAAGTTCTGGTCGACATGCATGGAGCCCCGTCCGTTGAAGGCGATCCTCGACGTGGCGGATGAATTGGAAAGCGATCTCGACAACCCGGCTGGGAATCAGATCGACGATCTGGTCACGCGCTACTTCCGCGAAGCGGGTTTCGATATTGACCGTTTGCTGAAGCTGCGGCTCTTCTTCATCGCCCAGCTCGACGACTATCTGCGCGCGGTCAAGTGCACACGAATGGCCGAGGCACTGATGGATTTCCCGATCGAAATTCGAGGCAATGAATGGAATCATCTCAACTTCGCGGGGAAAAAGGCAACTTACATCGACGAGTGCGACTACGCAAAATCGATCGGCCTGATTCGCAATTCCTTCGGCTTGATCGATGTATCGCCTAACACTGCCTCGCAGCCCCACGACCGCTATATGCGCGCATGCGGAGCGCACACGTTCTGTTTAACGAACGAGCAGCATTTCCTTGAGAGCCTACCGCACTGCGACAAACTTAGCTTTCGATTCGAGAGGGAGAGCCTGCAGGAACGAGTTGCTTTTCTCCTCGACAATCGGACAACGGCAATCGAGATGGGGATCGAAGTCGCGGCAGCATACAGTGCCCAACATCCGTCGGTGGAGACGCCTCTCAAAATGCTGGAGTACGCGTCGCTGGTGAAACTCGACAACCTCAAGCAGCGACCCGCCGGATCACAAGACTTCTTCGTTTGGCCGCCCACACGGCTGTAGCGCTCGGTCCACTCACTCGGTAGAGCGAGAACCAAGACGCTTCCTCGTATCGATCGAGCATGCCATCGCCAACACCAAGCTCCGTATGCAAAAAGTACGGGAGTTTGGTCAGGTCGATTGCTATCATGGAGTCGTGTATATAGCCTCAAAACCAGAGCCGCGCGCAGGTTTGCGCACGGTGTTTCTCGACCGAGACGGCGTACTCAACGTAAAAATGCCGGAAGGCCATTATGTGATGCGCTGGGACGAGTTCCACGCACTGCCGGGCGCTGCAGCGGCAATCCGCATGCTGAACGACTTGGGTGTTCGGGTCATTGTGGTTTCTAACCAGCGCGGAATTGCGCTCGGGCTCTACACCGCCGAAGACGTCAAAGCGATTCATAGCGCATTTCAAGGGTTCCTCCTGTCACAGGGCGCGCACGTCGATGCATTCTATTTCTGCCCCCACAATCGCGGGGAGTGCCTTTGCCGCAAGCCCTTGACAGGGATGTTCGACGAGGCAATGGCGGAGTTTCCAACGATTGATGCGCAGACCAGCCTGATGGTCGGCGACTCAAGATCGGATATGGAGTTCGGCAGGAGGCTGGGGATGAAAACTGCTTTCATCGACTCACAGAGCGATGACCGAGAGTCCGATGCAAAGGAAGCCCGGCAGCTTGCCGATTTCTGCTTTACGTCTCTCTACGAGTGCATCTGCGAACTGCGCACAGCCCTTGCGGCATTCTAGCGTGGCGTCTCTAAGTTCTTTGCACAAAGGGCTGGAGAACAAAAGCAGATTCTTCGCTCACCCCCCCAAACTGAAAAGCGCTCGGGGACCCGTTCTCTCAGAATGACAGTCGCTGTTTTGTTGGGGATTTGGGAGACGCGACACTAGCGAGCGGACTGGTGCTCCATGCAGGATTCGTCCTTCCCGCCACGGACAGGCCCGTTCAATGCCACAACTACGCCCTGGCGGCCATAGATTCCGTTGAATGATTCAAGACAAAGTTGCCAATCAAGACGCCATGTTTCTCGCGCAAGATACGGAAAATCCTCTCGTTGCAGGCAGCCAGGGGGGGGCATACCGCGTCGATTTCCGGAGGAACGTTATGGGGTCTCCCCCCGCCCTCTCCTTCGCGGCGGGCGTAAACAAAATCGAATATCGGCTTTTTGGTGACAGGCATCTTCGATGTCCCGCCAGTCAGAATCATGCACTCAAAGTCCCCATGTTCCGGAACCCCCTGCGGAGAATAGAAATAGCGCTTTCCGAGTTGGTCCAAGCGCCTTCGCAGGTACGGAAGACTTGAAGGAGGCCCGACGATACAAAAAGAGTTGTATTGCTGGGTGACAAAGTCAACGGCAGCGCGGTTGAGGAGAAAGGAACAAAAGTGGTTCATCTCCGAAAGGACCACGCGATTGCCCGACTGGCCATCCCGCATTTGAAGCTGCTCCTTGCGCTGCCGGATGAATTGCAACAACACGTCTTGGAATCGTGGCACCCAGGATCTATCCCGGGCTTTGTCGGCGTCCGAGACAAAGGGTCTGTAGTCATGAAAGTCCCAGGTCTCGGTAAATTTTCGAAATTCTTCGTGAAATGCCATCTTAAGGATTGGAATGCCGAGATAGTCCCCAATCTTCTTCAAGAATGGATTGATCGTCTCCGGTTTGATATAGCGGCCCAGGATAAAGAACCGCGGGAGGAGGTGATGGTTCAAGGTGTAGCGCTGCATCCGATGGCCCAGCAGTTCGGCATCGGGGTGCATGGTGAATTGGTGATCGAGCGCGGGGTATGTGCAGTAGGGCGGCAAGCGAAAACTATCCTCATCGTCCACCAGGATGAGGCTTGCCTCTTTGATCTTTCGCAATACCGACGAGACGGCGCTGTATGCAGGGTCCGGGTTCCGGGGCAGGAAGAAGTCCTGGAAGATAAGGTCTGAAAGCAAGATGGGAGCGGGGGGAACGTTGACATGTTCAACGTGCACAGGGCAACCGACTTCTTGCGCGATCGCATTTAGAAACGCGTCATCGAGGAAAGGGTGCTCCGCTCCGCTGCCAAGCCTCGGCCCGTCGACAAGGGCCACGATGGAGAATACTTTGGACGTGTTCGATAGCGCTGACTTGTTGTTCCCGGATGTTAAGCAAGCGATGGTGCAATGCGGATCATAAGCAAGGCCATGCTCTTCACAAAACAGTTCCAGAGCCACCCGGCCGAGTGAATCCAGCTCTTGGCCGACAGGTTTATCCAAACCGATGCCAGGAAACTGCTGCGCCAATTCATGAGCGATGTGTTCCGCTTCGGAGGCCTTGAGCACGCTGCGCGCGCCACGCTGGCAAGCGAGCCAGTCGTCGAGTGTCTTTCTGCGGTTGATCTTGCCCGAAGAGGTCTTGGTAATAAACATGGGCGGGACGAAGTGCACTTCGAACCACTCCACGCCCGTCGCCTCTCGGATGAGATGAGCCGGTTCCTGAGAATGCTCCCATTCCCAGAAAGACTCGCACTCAATCAGGAAGAGTGCCTTTTCGGTTCCGATCATCGAATCGAAGGCAGCCAAAGAAGCAATTCGTCCAGCCGAAGCCGGGAACAGCTGGGCCAGCGCGAAGTCGAGATCGTTCAGCAGAAACTTGCGTCCACCGATATTGGCGAGGTCCTGTTTGCGGCCCATGACGACTACTTGCCCATCCTCGAGAAAGCCCAGGTCGCCGGTGGGATAGAACCCCTGCTGGTCGCGAATGTCTTCGCGGCTGTCGTAGGACTGCAGAGAATAGGCGCTTCGAACAAACAACTCTCCCGCGACTTCCTTGACCTCCGTCCCGGGGATAGGCCGTCCACAGCTGACATAGCGAGTCCCGTTTTGTTCGAACGTGTGCACGCCCGCGCTCTGCGAAACGGCAAATATGTTCTCAGCCATCCCATAGCAGGTCGAGACCGTAGCCGGGTCGGCGCCAGTCTGCAGGGTGAATCGTTCGAGTGTGGCGACGTATGTCGCTTCCGAACAACTGATCCAATGCCGCATGGTCGGAAACGGGCCGGACTTGCCGGCTCTCGCCATCACTTCAAAGCCGAAATTGGGCATATAGCAAACGCTCCCGCTATGGCGCTGAATCGCTTCAAACAGGAGCTTCGGTTGATGCACCCAGGTGATGGGATCGATCAGGACGGTTGGAATTCCGAGCAGAAGAGGCATTACAAAACAAGCGATAAAGCCCATGTCGTGGTAAAGGGGGAGCCAGGAGACAATGCAGTCGCCGGATCCCAGTTGCATGACCTCGTTGTAACGGGAGGCATGCTGCGCCAGAGCCTGGAAGCTGAACCGGATCGGTTTCTTGAAGCCTGTTGTCCCGGAAGACAGTTGCAGGATCTGCCCTTCCGCCGGGAAGGCCAACGGAGTTGCCGTGTTGCTCGATGACTCGAATCGATCGATAAACGCACACCGGGCCAGCTTCTCCAGTTCCTTGGAAGCGAGTTCGGCAGAGCACAGCAGGGTAGATACATTGCACTTGGAGATCGTGTCCCGAATGGAGTCGTGCCAGTACGACTTGCTCATCTTCTCTGTTGGGTATTGCAGGATAACGGGGACCCTGCCGGCAGCCAATACTCCCAACCAACCGAGGACAAGCTCCGGGCCTGTTCGAAAGATCAAACCTATTGTCGCTGTATCGGGAGCAAGGCGAGAAACTGTCTCCGAAGCGAATAGGATTTGTCCACCGCAGTTGGAAAGATCGAGCGTCACTTCCGAACCGGGGTCGAAGAAAGTGACTTTCGGTAGCCTTTCTGTCTGAAGCATTGGTTCTCCACGTTCCAAAGGGGTTAGTGTTACTTGCAAGGTCCATCAGGCAAGGGAGGGCCAAAACGCATTGACTTACCGAACCTCGCACGACAGGCCTTGCACGTCTCGTGCCATCCTGCCGGGTGTGTCGGCTCGAAGACAGTTTATTTTCCGAGCGTTCATCAATTTGAGGAAGTCAACAACGCGGCCTCGGTCGATTTGTCGAGTCCTGGGTTTTGCTGACAGATTCTTGAAATCGGGTGAAGGGGATGCCGCAAATGTTGTATTTTGCATGAATGACCGCACCTCATCGGGACACACAATTGCGATGCACATCAACCGAAGGAGTCGGTTTCACCTGTGCGTTTTTCGTTCTGGGAGGTCCTTCTCATGTTTCTCTCATTGAACGGTAGACGCGCCATCCCAAATCATTGGAGCTACCAGTCGCCGGAATACACACCGTGATCGTGACCCTTTGGCCCGCTGACGAAGCACTCCTCTAACTTCAAGCTGTCTCGATTGAAAATCGCCGGTATATGACTATGTAATAAATATACGGACCGTGTGGGCTGAGATTCCTCGCGGCCCAACATCAACTGGTTCTTCTGCCGTGCCGATCCTGGCACAGCAGATGCGCACTTATCCTATCGAACAAACAATTCTGAGCTAAGAGCTTGTTGAAAGAGTCCGCGATCCAATGCAATCGCCGGCGGACCCGTCCCTCTGGGGCTAAAGCGCCGCATATTTTCAAGGCGTGTCCAGGGGGCCAGCTGCTTTTTCAACAAGTTCTTAATCAGTGACATTCTCAGCTGATCCTGGAGGCCGAGACTGGATGATTGGGTCTTGTTACAATTCGGCCCTAATCACCCAGTTAACTGTCGCTGTCTTTTGGTGCGTCGTGATTACAGAGTGGTTCCGTAGGTTCAGGCCCGCCTCAAAAAAAATCGAGGGAATTCCGTCCTCGTTCGTGTAGCATGGTTTTGCTTTCTTCTTGCCTCCCCCGGCCGAACTTTTACTTACACCCATCTCCAATGAGGGAGCTAGATTTCTATGTCTCACCACGGCAACATACTCAGGTCTACAACGGCACATGTGGCTCTTTCTAAAATGGGCGCAAACCGCATGTTCGCGCTCGCAGCGGGGGCCGTATTGCTACGGTCCTGTTTGCTCTGTACCCCTCTACTTTCCCAGTCTCCTACGCCTGTGACCGTACCCACCTGGCGCTACGACATGACGCACGCCGGGCAGAACACGAATGAAACCGCGTTGACACCGGCAAACGTGAACGTTAAATCCTTCGGCAAGCTTTTCTCGGTGAAAGTAGATAGCACCGTGTACGCACAGCCCCTGTATGTTCCCGGATTGACGATGAGCGACGGACACGTCCACAACGTGTTCTTTGTTGCCACGGAAAACGACTCAATCTATGCCTTCGACGCAGATTCGAACACCGGATCGAATGCGAGTCCGATCTGGAAGATCACCTTACTCGATGCTGCGCATGGCGCCGGAGCGGGCGCGACACCGGTTCCCCCGGACGACCCCTCGGGCGGTTTGCAACAGAGCGACATTCGCCCAACCATTGGAATCACGGGAACGCCGGTGATCAATCCCGCCACAAATACGATGTATGTTGTGGGCAACACCAAGGAGAGCGGCGCCTTCTTCTCCCGGCTGCATGCCATCAACATCCTCACGGGCGCGGAACAGACGAGTCCGGTGGTGCAGACTTCGCCTGTGGCCATTTCTGCCACGGTCCCAGGGACTGGGGTGGGCAGTTCCGGCGGACAACTTTCATTCAATCCTCTTGTAGAAAATCAACGCTCAGCATTGGGCTACTACAACGGATCGGTGTACATCGGCTACTCCGCCCACGGAGACAACGGCCCATGGCATGGTTGGCTTTTTGCCTATAACGCGACAACAATGAAGCAGTCGGCTGTGATCTGTCTTTCGCCAACAGACAGGGGAGCCAGCATCTGGGGGGCGGGAGCGGGCATGCCCATCGACACGGATGCACCGGGTGGGCGGATGTTCGTGGTAACCGGCAATGGCGCGGCCAGCGAGCATTACCCGCCTTTCCGGCAGAACAAGGACCTGGGAGAAAGCATGATCAACTTCAGCCTAGCCAATGGTGGGCTCACACCGACCGACGCGTTTACATCCTTCAACGCGGAGACACTCAACGAGCACGATTTTGACCAGGGGTCCGGCGGCATCTTGATGGTGCCCGACCAACCGGGCCCCAACCCCCACATCCTGGTGCAGGCTGGTAAGGAGGGCAGGATCCTGGTGGTGAACCGCGACCACCTCGGAGGCTACGCCTTGGGTGCGAAATCAAATACCAACATCCTCCAGGACATCCCGGATGAAATCGGCGGGCTCTGGAGCACCCCGGCATATTGGAACGGGAACGTCTACATTTGGGGCGCAGACGATGTACCCAAGATGTTCGAGATGATTAGCGGTGTGCTGAGCACGACTCCGTCGAGCAAATCAACGATCAAGTCGGGATTTCCGGGAGCCTCATTCTCGGTGTCCTCGAATGGGACCCAGGATGGTATCGCTTGGGCGGTGCGAACGGATCAATTCTCGACGCACGGCCCGGCAGTCCTGTATGCCTGGGATGCGAATAACCTCGCAACGCCGCTTTATGCGAGCAACAAAGATGCCAAACGGGACAGTGCCGGCACAGCGACCAAGTTCGCCATTCCAATGGTCACGAATGGCAAGGTCTACGTGCCCGCAAATGAACAGATCGATGTATACGGTCTCCTCAGTGAAGAATAAAAGGACGCATTCGCGGTCGGTTGCAAACCGACTGAATTGTGGGCGCCCATGGATAACTTGAGGGCATTTTCCGAAGTAGTGTAGACCTGAAATTCGTGGGTTTCCCACCCCTTCCGCAGGAAGGAAGGGGAAAGAGTGGGGCACGGGAGTCTACAGCAAAGAGCGAAGATGCCTTAAGAGACGGAGTCGCTATCGATTCTCCGACTCCCGAACGACTCTCACTACATTAAGAGCTTGGATGCAGGAGAAGAAGTGGAAATAGCCATCAAGATGTCAGCCGAACGATCCTCAGAGTGAGCCTGGAAGAGCTTGGAAGGAAGCATGGCTTCCGCAGCCGCACTTTCCAGAGGTTTGGAAATCAAATAGCCCTGCACGTACTCACAGCCCATGCTACGAAGAATCCTAAGCTGTTCCTCGGTTTCGACTCCCTCCGCGATCACCCGTTTACCAAGGGTTCGACCCAGGGACAGAACGGTCTTCACCAGCTCGACGCGGCGCTGGTCGAATTCCAAATCGTGAATGAAGCTCTGATCGATCTTGAGTTCATCGACCGGGAGATTGAGCAGGTAGCTGAGGGAACTGTAGCCCGTTCCGAAGTCATCGAGAGAGACGCCGATGCCACGACTGCGCGCCTCCGCGAGCGTCCTTTCAACGACGGCGTCGTCAAGCAGCAGCGCGGATTCCGTGATTTCGAGGTGGAGGCGTCTCGGGGCCAGACCGGTCGTTTCGAGTGTCTGGAGAATCGACGGAAGCAGGGTGGGGTTGGAGAACTGGCGTACGGAGATATTGACACTTATAAACAAATCGCATCCGAGTTTTTTGTTCCACAATGCCGTTTGCCGGCATGCGGTGGCCATGACGCGCGAGCATAGCTTCTGGATGAGGCCGGTCTCCTCGGCAATGGCGATGAAGATCTTGGGAGAGATCTCACCCCGGTCCGGATGGGTCCACCGGGCGAGGGCCTCGAGACCGACAATCCGTCCTTCGGTGACTGAATAAATCGGCTGGAATGCAACCTTGATTTCGTCCTGGTCGAGATATTGCTGAAGATCCTGCTCCAGCGTAGCCTTTGCCGGTCCATCGTTTTCCTTAGGTTTATGCCAGCAGAATGCGTTTCGGCTGGTATGTTTTGCCTCATACAGGGCCGTATCCGCGGCTTTGTACAGACCTTCCTGGGTTTTGCCATCCACGGGATAGCGAGCAATGCCGATGCTGCAGCCTACCTGCAGCTTCATGTGCTTGTAGCGTATGGGAGCGGCGATGCTGGTGAGGATGCGCGTGCAGATGGCCTCGATCGCAGGCAGGTCGAAGGGAGCAAAGAGCAGGACGGCGAATTCATCGCCGCCAAGGCGGGCTACGCAGTCAGTCTGGCGCACTTCCGCTTTCAATCGAGAAGCGATAGCAACGAGAACCGCGTCCCCGGCATCGTGGCCAAAACGGTCGTTGACCCCTTTGAAGAAGTCCAGATCGATGAGCATGATCGTAAAGGGATCGGGATGAGCACCGTGAGCAAACCGCTTGCGGAATTCTTCCACGAACATGCGGCGATTGGGCATGTTGGTCAGCGCGTCGTAATAAGCGATCTCCTCCAATTGCCGATGGCTGGTGACCAGCTCGGCTGTCCGGTCTGCAACCTGCTGTTCCAGACCTCTCTTCTGCCGTTCCAACACGCGGATGCGAAGCTGCACGACGGAAGAGCCAACGAGCAGCAGGAGGACAATCGAGGAGACGATGAACCACCAGGAGAGCCACCAGGGAGATCGAATGGAGAAGACGAAGCGAGCGGGGGTTTGATTCCAGAGGCCATTCGGACCGGCAGCAGTGATTTCGAAGACATAGTGCCCGGAGGGAAGTGCGGCGAATCGCACGCTACGCTCATTGGTTTCAGTCCATTTATCGTCGAAGCCGGCGAGCCGATAGCGGAAGTGCATGGCCGAGGCAGACTCATAGCTCAGGGCGGCGTATTGGATGGACAAGGATCGTTGCGAAAACGGGAGAGCCGGATCATCACTGGCCTGCCATTTCTGAGAGACGCCGGTAATGGAGGTCAGAACCACCAGTGGGGGCTGCTCCCGGATGACAAATTCAGGCTGAGCGAACTTTGACAATCCGGCAGATGTCCCGATCCAGACATTGTCATCGGAATCGATGTTCAACGCGAGCGAGTCGGTGTCATCCCAGATCAACCCATCTTCGCTTCCGTAGTGTCTCCACCTGCCCGCCTCCAGCACATCGATGCCGGTATCCGTCGTGACCCAGAGCCTTCCTTTGTGATCGGGCTTGATGGCGTAAATCTGGTTTGAATGGAGACCCTCCTGAACCGTGATGTGGCTGGGGGTGAGGGCGTCTCCCTGCAGGCGAGTCATTCCCAGCGCATCCCGATAGCCGAGCCAGAGAGAGCCTTGCGCCTCGGATACGACGTCCAGGTCGGGCGATTCCAGTCCGTCGCGAACGGTAAGGATCCTCCAGCTTTGGCCGTCGAAGCGAGCCAACCCGCGCGAAGAGGCGATCCAAACCACGCCGCGCTGGTCAATCAGGAGATCGCGAAAGAAAGCTCGGGAGGGAATCCCTGGAATGTCCATGCGATCGAAGTAGAGCTGACCGGCGTTGAGAGGCAACCGTGACCGAAAGCAACCTCCGATTCCGATCGCCCAGAGCCGTCCCTCCCGGTCAATTCCCATGTCGCTGACGCGGTCCGCGAGATAACCGGATTTCGCAGAATAGGTCTCAAGGAGTTTGCCCTGGGGGCTGAAGCGGCTGATGGTTCCGATGTCCGTGCCCGCGAATACATCGCCGGAGGGCGCCTCAATCAGAGACAAGACGCGATCCCCGGGAAGCCCATCGCGATTGGCCCACGTGCGGGCGATCTCGCCCGAGGGTTTGAGCAGGCTCAGGCCGCCATTGGTGCCCACCCAGACGCTTCCATCGCGACTCGGCTGAATGGCCCAAACGCTGTTGTGCAGCAGGCCATCGTCGCGCTTCCAAGCCGTCCACTCGCCATGGCCCAGACGCCGCACCAGCCCCCCGCCATCCGTACCCAGCCAAAGCAGTTCTTCGCGATCGATCAACATGGGTCCGGAAGGTTCAGCCGGAAGGCCATGGCGCGCATCGATGGAAGTTCGCCGATTGCCCGCGAGTACGATGATTCCAGAACTCGTGGAGACCAGAATGCTTCCATGGCGATCGGCATAAAGGTACGCTTCGGCCGCGTGAGGAATGCCATCCGATTTGTCAATAAAATGGGACTGCCCATGCAGCAGCTCGTACAGATGAGTTCTGCTTCGCACCCATAGATTACCCAGGCTATCCTCAGCGATTGCGCCCCATCGATCGTGGGGCAGTTCGTAGGAGGGTTCAAACTGGCGTGTCCGATCGCCCTTCAAGGTCCAGAGCGCGCCATTCTTGCCAAAAAAGACGTCAGCCCCGTTGACGAAGAGACCACTGACGATGCCGGAGATGGCCAGCTGAAAATGATAGGTTCCTTTGCTGGTGGGCGCTCCGCGCAGGATGCCACTCTCCAGTTCGAGATAAACATTGCCCGCCGGGTCGAAGCCGATGTTGCGCGCCGGCCCCTCTTCGCCAATGTCGACCGGCTGGAAGCGCTCTCCGAAGGACTGAGCTACACCGCTGTTCGTCCCAATCCAGAGCGCACCGGAAGGAGCCTCGGCAAGACTCAGTATCTCAGTGTTTGGCAAACCCTCCGCGTGGCCATAGCCGCGAAACGCGCTGCCGTCATAGCGAAAGAGCCCATTGTCGGTGCCGACCCAAAGATAGCCGGTGTGGTCCTGCAGCAGGCATTTTACGTTCAGGTTACTCAACCCGTCAGAGGATCCATATTCATGGAACAGCTGTCTTTGCGCGCCGGCGGAAGAGGTAAGCGCGAGCAGTGCGAGATAGCTTGCCAGTCTAACTTGGAGAGTAAACCGCATTGTGGCCGATGCCTCTGGGTGCTGCCTGCCGCCTTGCGATAGGCTTTTACAACTTGCAAATTTCTTGTAAAGAACCGATCGCGGACGGGACGCCCCCCAAACTACCCTGCAATCTTCAAACCGATGATCCCTTGATAGTAACTTCTTCGCAACACTGCCGAGACTGCCCGCAGGGGGACATAGCGCGGACTTTAGTTGTACAGTTATCGCTCTTGAAAGCGGAAACAGCGGGCGCTTGATGCTGATTCAAGCAGGGCAGTGCTCTTGCCCTCTTGATCGGGTGGGATTTTTCCCAAGGCGCCGCCGAGGTTGCCGTCAGGGCATCCTCGGCGAACGTAAAGCGTGCGCCCAATCCGGATGACGTCTGCTCCATGGGTCTTTCCGCGGGAAGCAGACGTCATCCGGAAAGCGACCTTGTGATTCAACTGACGGCGGATCCAAGAGACTGTGCTTCCCAGCCGTCCGCGTGGCTTGGATTGTTCGGTCGAATGGACCATGGGTACTTCGGTTCCGCTGGTTCGCCAGCAACAAGCCAGAGGAACCGCGCCACAATTCTCGATGCAGAAAGGCAAAACGTTGTGATCAAGTCTTTGAAGGGCCCGTCCCTCACTTGCGGGACAATTCTCACCCTGGTACTTGCCGTTGTTCCCTTCGCCGTCGGCCAGTTCCCTGGGATGCAACCGGCGCCTGTGCACTACGCATGGTCCGATTCTTCGCTTTCACCCGATGTCCGCGCCGACCTGGTGATCAAGGAGATGACGGCGGAGGAAAAAGTTTCCTTGCTCCATGGCCAGGGGATGTCTTTCGGGCAAACGGGACCGTCCGCCTCCAACGGGGGCGCCGGCTACTCGAATGCGATTCCGAGGCTTGGGATTCCGGCCATCCAGATGGCGGACTCGGCGTACGGTGTGACGCGCGGCGCTTCGTCTGGGCGCTACTCCACGGCCCTGCCTAACAACCTGGCCGCAGCTTCATCCTGGGATCCGCAGGCTGCTTTCGAGTATGGGGCGCTTATCGGGCGGGAACTGCGCGCTGAAGGGTACAGCATGTCGCTGGGGGGCGGCGTGAATCTGCCCCGCGAACCAAGGAATGGCCGGACGTTTGAGTACCAGGGCGAGGACCCACTGCTGGCGGGAACGCTGGTGGGCAATTTTGTGAAAGGCGTGCAGTCGGAGAATATCATCGGCGATTTGAAGCACTACGCCGTGAATGACCAAGAGAGCGGGCGCAACGCCGTGAATGCCAACATCGACAAGCGCACGATGCGCGAGACCGATTTGCTGGCGTTCGAAATCGCCCTGAAGGTGTCGGACGCAGGCGCCTTCATGTGCTCTTACAACCGCGTGAATGGGGACTTTGCTTGCGAGAACAGCTATTTGCTGACTGACGTGCTGAAGAAGGACTTCCAGTTCAAGGGGTTCGTGTTGTCTGACTGGGGCGGGACGCACTCGACGGTGAAAGCTTCGCATGCCGGACTTGACCAGGAGCAGCCGGGGAAGGGTTTCTTTGGCGACGATTTCGCCAAAGCAGTGCAGAGCGGGGAGATCTCCCAGGAAGAGTTGAACGACCACGTTCATCGCATCCTGCGCGTCATCTTCGCGACTGGGTTGTTCGACCATCCTGTGGTGAAGAGGGTGCCCGACATCGAACGTGGCTTCGTGATTGCGCAGAGTCTCGCGGAGAAGAGCCTTGTCCTGTTGAAGAATACACAGAACGTCCTGCCGCTCGATGGCAGTTCGGTAAAGTCGATTGTGCTGATCGGCGGGCATGCCGATGTTGGCGTTCTCTCGGGCGGCGGCTCGGCACAGGTTGACCCGCCTGGTGGTTCTGCGGTTCCGCCTCCACCACCGGGTCCGAACCCCATGGCGGCGTTTATGCGCCAGACCTGGATGCCGAGTTCCCCACTGCGCGCACTTACCGCCAAGCTGCCCTCGGCAAAGGTGACTTATGTTTCCGGCGACGATCTGGCGGCTGCCGCCGCTGCCGCGAAGGCGGCGGATGTGGCCATCGTGTTTGGCTGGCAGTGGGAGTCAGAGGGCATGGACCTGAAGACGCTCGACCTGGGCCCCGAGCAGGACAAGCTGATCGAAACCGTGGCGGAGGCCAATCCGAAGACGGTTGTTGTTCTGGAAACGGGCAGCCCGGCCACCATGCCTTGGGTCGACAAGGTGGCTGGCGTTGTCGAAGCCTGGTATCCGGGAATCTGTGGCGCGGAGGCCTTGGCCAACGTGCTGACCGGCGCGGTCAACCCAAGCGGCAAACTGGCCATTACGTTCCCCAAGAGCGATGCCGACCTGCCCCATCCCAACCTGGTTCTGCCACCTCCGGATTCATCGCCGCGGCGGCCGGCGCCGGGGACGGACATTTCCGCCTTCATGGCTTCGATGGCAAAAGGCCTGCCACCTTTCCAGATCTACTACGACGAGAAGCTGAAGGTCGGGTACAAGTGGTATGACGCGGAGAAGAAGGCGGTTCTGTTCCCGTTTGGGTTTGGGCTTTCCTATACCCGTTATGCCTACTCCGGATTGACGGTGAAGGACAGTGATGGGCTGGCTGTATCTTTCACCGTGAAAAACACCGGGGACCGCGCAGGCACGGAGATTGCACAGGTGTATGCTTCGCTGCCGGATGCGGCGGGGGAGCCACCCAAGCGCCTCATTGGCTGGGCACGCGTGGAGTTGAATGCCGGTGAATCGAAGACAGTGTCGATCCCGGTCGACCGCAAGACTCTGAACGTGTTCGACGAGGCAAGCAATGGATGGAAGCTTGTGCCGGGCAGCTATGCGGTGATGGCTGGAGGGTCTTCGCAGGATCTGCCGCTTGTGGAGCATGTAACTCTGCACTAAGTGGGTTGAATCGAAGCGCTTTCAATGGGCGGACTCTGCAGTGCAGAGTCCGCCCATTTTATTGCACTTCCCTTCCCTCATGGCGCAGTCGTGATGCCGGTCACCGTCCGGAGGAGGCTACTCGACCAGAATTCCAATGAGAAAGCTTTGCGGGCGCTTCCGCGTGGAATCTTATTCAGGATTTTGCACACGCGGCGCTCCAGGGCTGAATTCGGGATCGAGCGGGAACTCTGAGGGCCAAGAGGCCCCTCAGGACAGCCGACCTGGAGTCCGGCGCTCCTCTGGGTTAGCTCCGCGATCAGGTTGCTGTTTGAGCGCTCCGCGACGCCTGCCGCGGATGGGAAGGGGATTTCGTGGCGCGAATCAAATTGCCGCTTCTGCGAAGGATCTCCCAGGCTTTCTTCCTCCTCTTGTTCTTGGGATTGCTGGTTTTCACTTCGCTTCGAGCGACCGCCGGCACGTCCGCGGAGATGCATTTGCGCGGACCGATGCGGCTGTTCTTCGAATTGGATCCGTTGGTTGCATTGGTGAACGCGCTGGCCGGGCACGCGCTCTATCGCGGGTTGCTGTGGAGTTTGGTGATTCTTGTCCCCACCCTGTTTCTGGGGCGGTTTTTCTGCGGGTGGATCTGCCCCATGGGTACGCTGCAGCACTGGGTGGGAAGTTGGCCATCGGAGTCGAAGCGGGGCAAGCAACGCATTGATGCGAACCGCTACAAGCGCTGGCAGACGGTGAAGTACGTGGTACTGCTGGCGGGGCTGGTGTCGGCGGTATTTGGGTCAGCGACGATTGGGTGGCTCGACCCCTTCAGCCTGCTGGTGCGCTCGTTTGGTCTTTCGCTTATGCCTGCGTTGAATGCGGGCCTGCGCGCCGTTCTTTCGCCGATGGAGCAAAGCCACGTGGGGCTTTTCCACACGGCGGGAAGTGGGCTGCACAAGGCTTTGCAGGCTGTCGTGCTCGATTTTCGGCAGCCGCATTTCGGGCAAGGGGTCGTGCTCGGCATGCTGTTTTTGGCGATTCTGTTTGCCAGTTTGCGGGTTACACGGTTGTGGTGTCGCGCGATTTGCCCGCTTGGCGCCCTGCTGGGCGCAGTTTCGCAGTGGAGTGTGCTGGGGCTGCACAAGAAGCCGCAGAGCTGCGACAACTGCAATCGATGCATGCTGCATTGCCAAGGCGGCGATAACCCGATCGGCGGCGTGCCCTGGCACAAGAGCGAGTGCCTGATGTGCATGAACTGTCTGAGCGCGTGTCCGCACGACGGGTTAGAGTTCCAGTTCTTCCGCCAAGAGGCGGAGGTGGCTAGCCCGGACCTGGGGCGGCGCAGGACGGTGACGGGATTGGCAGCCGGCGCCGTAGCTGTGCCGATGTTGCGGGCGACTACGGGGCGCGGGAAAAGCCGGAATGAGCGATTACTTCGCCCCCCAGGCTCGCTCGATGAAGGGGACTTTCTTTCGCGGTGCATCCGCTGTGGCGAGTGTATGAAGGTCTGCCCGAACAATGCCCTGCATCCAACGCTGGACCAGGCTGGCTTGGAATGTCTGTGGACGCCGATGGTCGTGCCGCGCATTGGGTATTGCGAGCCGAGTTGCACGCTGTGCTCCGAGGTTTGTCCGACGGGCGCCATCTGGCAGATCACTCCGGCGGATAAGGGCTGGGTGGTGGGTGCGGCGGAGCAAAAGCAGCCGATCCGGCTGGGCACGGCGTTTTACGATCGCGGGCGCTGCCTGCCTTGGGCGATGGCCACCGACTGCATTGTGTGCGAAGAGTGGTGCCCGGTTTCTCCCAAAGCGATCTACGTGCAGGAAGCGCAGGTTGTGGACGCGGCCGGGAATGTGAAGACCTTGAAGCAACCACGAGTGGATCCGGGCCGATGCGTGGGTTGCGGCGCATGCGAATACGCCTGCCCGCTCCAGGAGCACCCCGCCGTTTCTGTAACCAGCATTGGCGAGAGCCGTTCGCCAGCAAGTCAGATCTTGCTCAACCGCAGATAGAGGGAAGACGCGCTATGCGAAATGGTGTTGAAAGAACGCTTGCCACGGTGGCGATCTCTCTGGGGATTGCCGTCGCAGGCACAGGATGCAAGAAGGCCGCGGTCAATCCGTTTCCGGCGACTGGGTCAGTAGCTGGGTGGGAAAAGACCGGCGATACACGGACGTTTGCAGCAAAGGACCTCTATCAATACATCGACGGCGGGGCGGAGGAGTATGTTGCGGCGGGCGTCGTGACCACTTCCACAGCGGACTACAAGTACCAGGGCATGTTGGAGGCAACGGCGGACGTGTACACCATGGGCGAGGCGGCGGGCGCGGCCAAAATGTTTACCAAGGACCAAGCGGGCGATGGCAAGAGCGTGGCGATCGGCGACGCGGGCGTTTCGCGCGCTCAGAGCGTGGTCTTCCGCAAGGGTCCGTACCTGGTGCGGATCGTTGCTTACCAGTCCGCGCCCAATGCCGCCGACGCATTGCAGACGCTGGCGCATGCGGTCGAAGGCAAGCTCTAGTCGGCCGGGCTCGAACGGGCCGCAACAAACGGGAGGATGAAGATGAACAACCGTCGTGAGTTTCTGAAAGTCGCCGCGACCGGAGCGGTCGTGCTGGGTACAACGAACCAATTTGGCCTGGCTGCGATTGCCGACAAAAAGGACGCCCATGCCGAAGCGGGCAAGTCGCGCGTGGTAGTGGCGCGCGATGCGGCGCTCCACGGAGCGGGCGGGGCACTCGACGAAAAACGCGTGCAGGGACTGCTGGACCGGGCCATTGCGCATTACACCGGTCGCGACAATCCTGTGGAGGCCTGGAAGAGCCTGGTGCCTGTCGGCAAGGTGATCGGACTCAAGACGAACGGCCTGGGTGGGCGTGGAATTTGCACCCACGCGGCATTGGTGATGGCGGTCGCCGAGCGGCTGCAGCAGGCGGGGGTCAAGCCTGGCGAAATCATTGTGTGGGACCGCAACCGCCGGGATCTGGAGGTGTGCGGACTGACCATCAGCACCGACCCGGGCAAGATTCGCTGCTATGGTTCGGATGTTTCCGGCTTCGAAGACCAAGCCGAGCAATGGGGTACAGCGAAGATACGGCTCTCCAAGATTTTGACCCGCGATTGTGACATGGTGATAGGGCTGCCCATCCTGAAGGATCATTCCGGTGCGGGTGTGACCTTCGCCATGAAGAACATGTACGGGGTGGTCGACCGACCGTTCGATCTACATGCCGGCGGCTGCAACCCAGCGGTTGCGGATTTGAATTGCATTCCCGTCATCCGCAACAAGGTACGCTTTACCATTGGGGACGCCATGTCCTCTGTTTATGACGGCGGTCCGGGGTTCAAACCGGAACGGCTCTGGCAGCCGAATGCGCTCATCGTTGGAGAGGATCGGGTAGCTGTCGATCAGACTGCCTGGCAGATGATCGAACGCAAGCGGGCGGAGGTGGGTATGGGCACGCTGGAAGCGGTGGGGCGCGGACCGCGCTACATTGCCACGGCAGCAGATTCCGCGCACCAACTGGGTGTGAACGATCCGGCACGGATCCACCTCATGGAGGTTTGACCGGCGATGAAACCGGAGGCGAGTGCGACGGTTCCGCCCGGCATGACACGCCGAGAGGCCATGCTTCAGCTTCTGCGCGTGGGCGGAGCCGCGACCGCAGCTGCCGGCGCCGCTGCGTGGCTCAGCCACCGTTCCGTGCGGCCGATTCCGGACTTGCCGGAAATGGTGCGGCGCGACCATCGTGTTTCCATCGACCCAAGGTTCCCGGTGATGGCCGTCGCACAGGGAGGCGAACCGCGCGAACTTGCGCAGCGAGCTTTGGGTGCAATCGGAGGGATGAGGCGTTTTGTTTCCCGCAACGATGTGGTTGTGATCAAGCCCAACATCGCATGGGATCGAACGCCGGAACAGGCAGCCAACACAAACCCGGACTTCGTGGCCGAGGTGGTGGAGCAGTGTTGGCAGGCGGGCGCCAAACGCGTCATCGTGACCGATTGCAGCTGCAATGAGGCGCGCCGCTGTTTTCATCGCTCCGGTATCCAGGCTGCGGCGATGGCTGCAGGCGCTGAAGTGATCCTTCCCGATCCCGATGGTTTTCGCGAAGTGGATCTTGGCGGAGTGGTACTGAAGCAGTGGCCGGTATTCAAACCCTTCCTAGAGGCCGACAAGATCTTGAATTTGCCCATTGCGAAGCATCACAGCCTGGTGGGCGCCACACTGGGATTCAAGAATTGGTACGGGATTCTTGGAGGCGAGCGAAATCGGCTGCACCAGCAGATTCATCAATCGCTCGTTGACCTTGCCAGCTTCATGCTGCCGACGCTCACGCTGCTTGACGGCTACCGCATCCTCGTCCGCAATGGTCCGACCGGGGGTAGCCTGGAGGACGTGGCGTTGAAGAGGACAGTGATCGCCTCGACGGATCCTGTCGCTCTGGATGCATGGGTCGCCAAAGCGTGGTGGAATCTTGATCCTGCGCAGCTCCCCTACCTCGGTATGGCCGCAGCGCGAGGATTGGGAACGACTCAATTCGAGAAGCTCCCAGTTTTCCTCGCGGAACCTGGAAAACAACCGCAGACAAGTTGATCGCGCGATGATTCGGGCGACATCGACAAATCGTTGAGCGACAGCTTGCGCGGCGGCGACCTGACTCCTGTACATTGGAGGCTCGGATCAGAAGCGCCGCGGAAGCGAGCGCACAATTTGGTTGTCCTCTTCCGAGGGAGAACGAGATGCCGGGATCAACAGACCTGAAGGTTGCTCCACCAATCTGCATTGCTGCGACAGGAGACAAGTGCGGCGAGGGCATCCTCTGGGACAGTGCGACTCAGAGCCTCTATTGGACCGATGTCAACAGGTTCCTGGTCCATCGGTACCGGATGGAGGGTGGCGAACTGAAGACGTGGTTTTTCCTGGAGCCCGTAACCTGCGTGCTCGCGACGAATCGGAGCGGCACCTTGGCTCTCGTATTGGGATCGGGCGTCGTGCTTTGGGAACCCGCAAGCGACCTTCGCCACGAACACCTTTTTTTTATGCCTGGGTGGCCAGCGGTGCGGTGCAATGATGCCGGTGTGGACCCGCGGGGCGATCTCTGGTTGGGATCGATGCGCAACAACGTGAGGGAGAACGGGGAGTCGTGCGAAATCGGCGGGCGCGACGGTGCGTTGTATCGAGTGGACGGTGGCGGCGGATGGCGAGAGCTGCGGCGCGACCTCGGCATTGCGAATACCCTTCTCTGGACGTCCGACTGTACAAGATTTTATTTGGGGGATTCGTTGCGGAACGAGATTTGGGCCTATGACTACGAGATCACGGAAGGCTCAATTCGAAATGAAAGATCCTTCTTCCGCGACTACCCGCGAGGATTGCCGGATGGCTCGGCGCTTGACAGCGAGGGATACATTTGGAATTGCCGGTACGGTGGAGGTTGCATTGTGCGCATTAGCCCCTTGGGCCAAGTGGATCGAGCAATTGAGATGCCGGTTGGAAATCCGACAAACTGTGCATTCGGTGGCGAGGATGGCAGCACACTTTTCGTCACGTGAGCATCGCCAGCTCCCGGGCAGTGGGAGCGCTTGGGAGGCTGTCTTTTCGCAATCGAAACGAACGTGACTGGTGCACCCTCGTACGCATTCAAGTGTGTTTAGAAGTAGATTCGCCTTTTCGATTGAAGTTAGAGAGCGTCCCGATGAGCGAGGCGCGTGCAATAATTAGCGGGATGAAAAGCAATGACCGTGCCCCGCAAGCTGCCGAAAGCTGCGACGGCCCATTGATCGCGGCCTTGTCGAGACGCTCTTTCCTGCACTCCGGGGCGCTCACGGTCGGCGCAATCACCGCCCTCTCATCTGCTCAAGCAACGGAACCAAATCAAGCGGCTCCCGATGCCAAGCCAATGCATCCCGGAATCGTCCCCGCAGGGACGACGTCGTTTCTTCCATTACTTCGAGTGCCAGATGGAGTCAGTGCCTTCGGCCGGTTTGAAGCGACGATGCCCGCTGGCAAAATCCCTTTTATGCGAAGCCGAGACCAGTGGACGGGTGCGGGCGTTGCCGTCGATACGAATGTTACGCATGATGGCCTGGAGACGGTGCTGACCGCTCCTGCATTTCCGATTGTCCTTGTGCATCTTCGCTGGCAAGTGTCGGTGAAACCGCATCTGCGCGTGCTCGGCGATGCGTGGGAACGCAGCTATGGTGACCTGGGCTGGCGGAACTTGATCCCGGAACGAGTGATGCCGTGGTACTTTGCAACTTACGACGGTCAGAGATGCTGCGGTTATGGGGTCAAGACGGATGCGCGGGCTCTCTGCTTCTGGCAACTCGATCCGGAGGGAGTGTCGCTATGGCTGAACGTCGCGAACGGCGGCAACGGGGTCGAGCTCAGTGACAGAGAGCTCAAGATGGCGACCGTTGTTTCTCACCAAGGGACCGACGGCGAGGGACCGCTGGAGAGCGTGACCGCGATTTGCCGCGGAATGTGCGCACGCTCATCGCGTAAACCAGGCCCGGTGTATGGCGCAAACGACTGGGACTATAGTTATGGCCGCAGCACGGCTAAGACGATTCTGCGGGACACAGAAACCATCGTGGAACTGTCGCCGAAGGGCGCGAACCGTCCTTTCTCTGTGATCGACGGTGGCTGGACGAACGGGACCGCGGCGTGGCCGGACATGGGCGACCTTGCGACATCGATCAAAAAGCGATCCGCGCGGCCAGGGATTTGGATTCGTCCATTGGAAGCGACCTCGAATACTGCTCGGAGTCTATTGCTCCCCGATGCCCGTTTCGGGGATAAGACGGCGCGAGCGCCAGAGCTTGCGTACGACCCAACGATTCCGGAAGCGCGGGAAAAGATTGGCGCCAAGATTACAGAAGCGGTGGGCTGGGGCTTCGAAATGGTAAAGCACGACTTCAGCACGTACGACCTGTTGGGGCAGTGGGGATTTGAAATGGGCCCGCAGCCCACGCTCGGGGGCTGGTCACTCTATGACCGAAGCCGGACCAATGCAGAGGTTGTCTCGGACCTTTACGAGCTATTGCGGCAAGGTGCCGGCCAAGGGGTGGTTATCGACGGTTGCAATACGATTGGGCATCTTGGGCAGGGTTACTTCGATCTGCAACGCAGCGGCGATGACACGAGCGGCCGGCAATGGGAGAGAACCCGGCGAATGGGAGTGAATACGCTCGCATTCCGCCTGCCGCAGCACGGCACTTTTTTCACACTGGATGCCGATCTCATTGCAGTGACCGAAGCAATTCCTTGGGGATTGAGCAGGCAATGGCTGGAGTTGGTTGCGCGCAGCGGAACTGCGACCCTCCTTTCCATCGAACCATCCGCACTTCAACCAGAGCAGCGCTCAGCGATACGCGATGCGCTGCAAATGGCAGCTGCGGGTGGCGTTTCCGCAAGGCCAACCGACTGGATGGAATCGAGCGTTCCGCAGCATTGGAGAGAGTTGGCCGGTGGCGCAGAGCGGAAGCGACACTATACGTGGAACGGGACCGAAGGGGCATCGCCATTTCTTGGTCCCTAGCTGCCACCGCGTGAGTCTGACTTTTTTGATTCCGCCAACTTGTTGAAGACTACATTGCCCGGGCATTCAGCGATGACTGCCGCGGGATCTTCCCCGCCCTGCTTATTGCCTGTGGTTCCCTGTACGATGAAATGCGTTCATTCCGCGATAACGAGGGTTGATTCTGTGTGAATGCAGCGAAGCTGGAGCGCGTCCATTCTGGAAAGAGACTTCACATGACGGAGTCTGAAGCGAGAAGGGCCGGTCAAGTATATCTTGACATTTAAAACCATCTGAAATATAAGCATGTAAAACGAGCTAAGCGATTAGCTGAATTGCTGCATCAACTCCCCTGCAACGCTTTCATATTGTCTGTTTTGAAGACCGGCTGGATCCCGCAGGCGAGTCCCTGTTTGCGGATCATCCGGGTTCGTCCTCATTTTGACATGGTGAATGGGACGCTTGGTCGCGTTTCCATTCGTGAACAAATGGAACCAATGGCGTACCCGCCGGGTACGAGCGTCCGAAACATAATCGGTTAGGTGCAAGCCGGTCATCATTGTCAAAGGCAAGGCTCGGCTTCGCGGAGTGTATTGGGAAAACTGTTTCCCGGGCGCGACGCAAATCGGCAGGGATCGAAGGACACGGTCAATCCATTTTGATCGGACATGCGACCTCCATTACAAGCGGTGAGACTTCTCCAGGAGCGGACTGAAAGATGATCAACCCCATGATTGATTCGTGCTGTTGCGTCCCCCCCAATCAACGTGCTGTGCGCTCGATCCGGCTTGCCATTTGCCGCGCGGCGATTTTCCTGTCTTTACTTCTGGGACATTTAGCGGCGAGGGCCGACGTAAACGCCACGATTGTCGGAACTGTCACCGACACGACGGGCGCGGTCATTGCCGGGGTTCGGGTAACTGCAACGAATGTGGCGACACACGTTTCGAACACAGCGCTGACCAACCACGACGGTGTGTACAATTTCACGCTTCCACCTGCGACGTACGAGGTGGCGATTGTCCAGACCGGTTTCAAGACGTTCCGACAGAGCGAGATTCGGTTGAACGTGAACGATGTGATTACGGTGAATGCATCGTTGCAAGTGGGCAGCCTGGACCAGGTCGTGCAGGTTACCTCGGCCGCTTTGCAGGTGGACACGGCGTCCTCTCAACTCGGCCAGGTGATTGAGGAGCAGGCCATTGTTGCGGTCCCTCTGAATGGCCGAAGCTACACCGATCTGCTCGACCTGCAACCGGGGGTTGCGAGCGGCACATCGACCATGGTGGGTGATTCGTCGAATTCCTTCAATTTTCAAAGCGCAGGATTCCGGATGCCGCAAATCTCTGGAGAGGAGAGTCCCGGGAACCAATCAGTGAACGGAATGCGGGAAACTTCAAATGGCTTTCTGCTGAACGGCGTCTCGGTGGAGGAGTACGGTTTCAGTGGGACAGCGGTGGTTCCGAATCTCGACTCGCTTGCTGAATTCCGCATTCTGACGAGTAACTTCGACGCGGAGTACGGGAACTTCGCAGGGGGCCAGGTAAATGTAATTACCAAGGGTGGCACGAATCGCCTGCACGGAAATGTTTTTGAGTTCCTGCGCAACACCGATTTCGACGCGGCCAACTACTTCGATTACAACAAGCGCGGTCCGTTCCAGCAGAATCAGTTTGGCGGTACCGCAGGAGGACCAATCCGCAAAGATCATGTCTTCTTCTTCGGCGATTACCAGGGAACGCGTAATGTGGTTGGTGTTTCCACGGGAACCATCGCGGTGCCCACGGCAGCAGAACGGAGTGGTGACTTCTCGGCGCAGGCCGCGGCGATGAGTGCGGCGACGGTGCAGGGAGACGCGTGGGCGTCATCGCTGAGCAGCCGCCTTGGTTATGCGGTCACGGCGGGCGAGCCTTACTATTCTCCAGGATGCACGACGAGCACTTGTGTCTTCCCCGGGGCGCAAATACCGACCTCGGCAATTTCGCCCATCTCGACAAATATTCTGAGCGCAGGAGCGATTCCGCTGGGGGACGGCAACGGCACATTCTCGACCTCGGCGGACGCGCAGCGTCTCACGGACAACAAGGCTAGTGGGCGCGTGGACGCGAATACGCATGTGGGCAGTTTGTTTGGCTACTACAACATCGACCAATTCACACTGCTCAACCCCTATCCGGTAGCCACGGTGCCTGGCTTTGGCGCGAATACCACGGGACGTTCGCAGGTGGTAAACGCGGGCGATACCAAGACGATTGGTAGCAGTGCGGTTAACGAAGCCCGCATCGGCTATCTGCGGGTAAAGGACTTCTTGAACACACCGGCAAGCGCTTCGAAGAGTCTGACGTCTCTTGGATTTGCAGCGTCAACGAACCCGGGAGGCATCTTCCCGCTTAACCCCGGTATTGAGGGAATACCGGAGATGGATTTTGAGAGCTTTGACATCGGGGTTCCGAGCCGCGTGCTCAGCGTGATCGAAAATACCTACCAGGCAGCTGACAATTTCAGCTTGCAAGTGGGCAAACACTCCTTCAAAGCCGGCGCAGCCTACCATTTTACCGAAGTAACCGAAGAGCTGAATAACGTCGTCAACGGGTATTACTTCTTCGATCAAACGCTGGAAACCGGCGTGGACTTTGCCGACTTCCTCATCGGAGCCCCGGGCGCATTCGAGCAGGGAGAAGCGCCAGCTGCCGATACGCGGAGCTATTACTTCGGCTTGTTTGGGCAAGACAGCTGGCACCCAACCTCAAACCTGACTCTGAACTACGGTCTGCGGTGGGATGTGATCTCTCCCTGGTGGGAAAAGCACAATGAACTAGAAGTGCTGAAGCTTGGGGAGCAATCTGTGAAATTTCCCAACTCACCCCAAGGTTGGGTGTTCCCCGGAGATCCAGGCATTCCAAGGACGGTGGCCCCCGTTCGTCACAATAACTTCGGGCCGCGGGTGGGCCTTGCGTGGTCACCGTCAACGGACTCCGGCTTGCTTCACGCTTTGCTGGGAGGCGGAGGCAAGAGCAGCATTCGCGCCGGTTATGGGATGTTCTACACGGCATTCGAAGGCGGATACGATTTCAGCGTGATCGGCGACGCGCCCTATGGATACTTTTATGAGAACAACGGTCCATCGTTTGCCAACCCGTACCAAACGCGCGCGACGGGCGCCTACAACTTGAATCCATTTCCCTATAGCTTCCCTCCGACGAATGTTTCCGCATCGAACCCGGACTCCAACGTTCCTTCCAGTGCGTTCGGGGTGATCGGCACGTCACCGACGTTCAATCCCGCCAACCGCGTGCCATATGCAGAGCAGTATGAGCTCTCTCTGCAGCGGCAGATCTCCGGATCCGATCTTTTGGGTTTGTCGTACGTTGGAACACAAGGTCACCGTCTTCTCGTGGCTCAGGAAGCGAATCCTGTGAATGAGGCCGCTTGTTATGCCCTGTATTTACAGAATCCGACGAGCCCAAGCTGCGGCCCGAATGCCGAGCCCACAAGCCTGCGAGGCCCATTTGGCGTGAACTTCGGCAGCGAAGCGTACTTCTCCACGGTGGGCGCATCTTCCTATAACGCGTTCCAGTTGAACTACCAGCACACCAGCAAGGCGCTGCAATTCCTGGTGGGGTATACGTTGAGCAAGTCCCTGGACTACGCTTCGGGGTTTGGCGAACAAGTCAATCCCTTCAATCCGAAGTTATCGCGAGCGCTCTCAAGCTTCGACCAACGGCAAAACTTCGTGGTGAGTTACAGTTATACCCTTCCCACGAAAGTTCCTGGCGTAGCGGGCAAACTGCTCAACGGCTGGCAACTGAGTGGAATTACGAACTTCTCCAAAGGTCTGCCGGTCTTTATCTTCGAAAACGACGACAACTCTCTGTTGGGAACGGATAACTCCGGACCCATGCCGATTGGAATCGACACTCCTAACTATGCTGGCGGAGCAATCCACAATTTGAACCCGCGGTCGAGTGGGCATCCCTACTTCGACAAGACGCAATTCTCGCAAGAACCCATCGGCCAACTTGGATCGTCTCGCCGGTCTTTCTTCGCGGGGGCGGGACTGAATAACTTTGACACCGCACTGTTGAAGAGTACAGAAATCACTGAGCGGATCAAGCTTGAGTTCCGCGCGGAATTTTTCAATGTCTTTAATCACACGCAATTCGCGAACATCGATGGAAACTTCAATTCATCCACCTTTGGCGAAGCAACGACGGCGGGCGATCCGCGAATCGGCCAACTCGCTCTGAAGTTGGCGTTTTAAGAAGCTCATCAACCAGCTTTCGGACGTCCTCTGCGCCCTTGAATGATCGGGACGCAGAGGACTTTCCACTTACGCGGAAGCTCTTTAAGTCAACCCTGATGAGAAGATTGCAGACACATAAGCGGCAGAGATTTCACGCGCCCCCGAATGCGCCTCGCGATTCGCGACCTTGAA
>Ga0302319_10003649_pt1 | contig 31997 bp, 33 predicted proteins | sample Bog_T0_2_FD_203319 | JGI IMG/M metagenome (GOLD analysis project Ga0302319, IMG submission 203319) | Peat permafrost microbial communities from Stordalen Mire near Abisko, Sweden - Bog_T0_2 | ecosystem: Environmental > Terrestrial > Soil > Wetlands > Peat | place: Sweden: Abisko, Stordalen Mire... | reverse complement strand
ACGGATGAGAGAAAGCATGGCTCAGCTCACGCCGCGTTTTTCAGCGAGCCGGGCGGTCTGCGAGTATGCTGAAAAACACTACATTCCGGCGGCGGCGGCTTACCGAGCGCGCGCGGCCGAGAAAGGCGCGGTGGGGAAGCAAGTAGCGGAGTGGCAACAATCTCTACGGGAACAGTGGAGAAAGCTGCGATTCGGCGAAATGAAAATAGAAGCCAAAGGGGACGTGAACTCCTTTGAAGTGGAAGTCTTTGCCGGCGAACTGGATTTGAATTCTGTGCGCGTGGAGCTTTATGCGGATGGAGTGAACGGAGCTGTTTCCCTGCGGCAGGACATGAAGCGGCTGAGTGCGCAGCCGGAAACGTCCGGTAGTCAGAGATATGGATTGGATTTGCCTAAAACCAGGCCGGCCGCCGACTACACGGCGCGCGCGATACCCTGCTTCGCCGGTGCGGCTGTTCCGCTGGAAGCCGCGCAGATTTTGTGGCAACGGTGAAGTAGATGGCAAAGCGTGAACCGCTCGATCACCTTGCCGTTCGTAGAATTCTTGTCCTATTGTGTTTGCCGCGCCAAGATAGCAACGAAAGTGGCCGAAGATCAGACATGATCGACCGCCATACAAGCTCATTAAAGCTTGGCGCGCATCGAAGCGTTCTCGCGCTCAAGATCGCGCAACCGTTCTACCAGATCGAGGACGACCGCAACCCCCTGCAGGTTGATTCCTAGGTCACTGCGCAGCCGCATGATTGAGCGAAGCCGCGGGATTTTTGAGGAATCGAAAAGGAATAGCGTCCCGCGCGTGGCCGACGGCTGGATTAGTCCGTATTCGACAAATCGTTCCACTAAGGCCGGGTGCATTTCAGCAAGCGCGGCCAAGTCGTCTAGTGTTACTTCGTCAGGCTTGATTGATCCGACTACCAACTCATAACGCTGCATAAAGTTAAACCCTCCCGGCCAGCGGTTCGCGGGGGTTGAATCGCGATTCGGCTGCCAGTTCTGCAAATAGTTCCTTCTCGCGCGGTGTCGAGGAAGAGGGCACTACGATTTTCAATTTGACGTATTCGTCACCACGGCCGCCGGCACGTTTCTGCAAACCTTGCTGGCGAAGCCGGAGTCTTTGGCCCGCTTGCGAACCGGCGGGAATAGTCATCTCTACAGGGCGATCCAGGGTGGGGACGTTGACCTTGGCGCCGAGCACGGCCTCCCACGGTGTGACTGGCAGTTCGACTTGAACATCATCGCCGAGAAGCTGAAAAAGAGGATGAGCCTCCATACTAACGTGCAGGTATAGATCACCGGCGGAAGATCCGTCGATTCCGGGATCACCCTGCCCCGCGAGCCGAATCACCGAACCATCGCGAACGCCCGACGGGATTGTGACTTCCAGCGATTTAGCCTTTGCGTCGGCTCTTTCCAATTTGATGGTTCGCACAACGCCCGTGTGCGCTTCTTCCAATGTCAACAAGATGGTTGCGTTGACGTCCTCGCCTTTCATCCTGAACGTAGGGCCGCCACGCGCTGCGCGCCGACCGCCAAATAGCCCCTCGAAGAGATCGCTGAAATCCTCGCCGCCGTGTTCTGCAGCGAAGCCGGCGCCGCCATTGCGAGAGTTCGCCCGCCCATTTGCCCGGCCAGGCTGGGATCTGAAATCCTCTTCTGAATGCGGGTTGGCGGCGACTTGATCGTACTTTAGGCGCTTGGCAGAATCGGAGAGAACCTCATAAGCCTCGTTGATCTCTTTGAACTTATCTTCGGCGGCATGGTTGCCTGGATTTAAATCGGGATGATGCTTTCGCGCCAGGCTTCGATATTCCTTGCGAATCTCATCCTCTGTCGCGGTCTTGGAGACGCCGAGAATCTGATAGTAGTCTTTGAAGGCAATAGCCATGGTAGTTAAGCAACCTCAGGATTGCTGCGAAACTCGAACCTGAGCGGGCCTGAGAACCGCGTCACCGGCTTTATAGCCCCGTTGCAATTCATCCGCGACGACGCCGGATGGATACTGAGTGCCTGCAATCGATGCGACGGCTTCATGTAAGGCTGGATTGAAAGCCTCGCCAACGCTGGTATAGGGGGTAACGCCTTGCGCTTCGAGTAAGGCGAGAGTCTTTCTATGCACTGCCTCTAAGCCTTCCACTAGAGGCGCTGCGGCATTGCCCACTTGCAGAAGGGCGCGGTCAAAGGAATCGACAACTTCCAGGAACGCGAGAATGAGGCTGCGTTTCCCTCTATCGACGGCAGCTGCAACGTCTCTTTCGACACGACGCCGGTAATTGTCAAAATCAGCGAGCGAGCGGAGGTACATATCATGCTCGCTCCGTAACTGCGCGCGAACTATCTCGATTTCAGTTTGCTCAACGGGTGCTGGACCCGCGGCAACGGTTTTTCCTTTGATATCGGTTGCACTCATAGTTGGTTGAAAGACGCGGGCAGCTTTGGGCCGCCCGCGGCCAATCTCCTTACCTGGTTGGTTTGAACTCCGCGTCGATGACATCTTCCGGGCCGGCTTTAGGCGCGCTGTTCGAGCCTCCGGCATGAGCGGCCGAGGCGGAGTCCTGACTGGGTGCAGCGGTGGCCAAGGCGTGTGCCAGTTGCTGAAGATCGCTGGTCGATTCGCGCATGCGCGGCACGTCAGTGGACTCGCTCTTCACCAGTTCGCGGATCTGCGTGATTAACTGCTCGGCCCGCGCCTTCTCGTTGGCCGGCACTTTGTCGCCCAGATCGCGGATCGTCCGCTCCACTTCATAGGCGATGGAGTCGGCACCGTTGCGGGCAGACACTTCTTCGCGGCGGCGCTTGTCGTCTTCCACATGAGATTGCGCATCTTTCACCATGCGGTCGATCTCGTCTTTGGATAACTGCGTTGAACCGGCGACGGTAATCGTCTGTTCCTTGGCCGTCTCTTTGTCTTTTGCGGTGACAGTCAAGACACCATTGGCGTCGATGTCGAACGTGACCTCCACTTGAGGCGCGCCTCGTCGAGCGGGTTTGATACCTTCGAGCCGGAAATGACCGAGCGTGCGGTTGTCCTTGGCGAGTTCGCGCTCTCCCTGCAGCGCATGGACGTCGACGGCTGTCTGGTTGTCTTCCGCAGTGGAAAATGTTTCCATTTTGCGAGCGGGTATGGTGGTGTTCCGTTCAATCAGCTTGGTCATAACGCCACCCAGGGTTTCGAGTCCGAGCGACAGAGGTGTGACATCGAGCAGAACAACGCCCTTGACTTCGCCCGCCAACACACCCGCTTGGATAGCGGCGCCGATGGCCACCACTTCATCGGGGTTGACGGATTGATTCGGTTCCTTACCGCCGGTCAAGCGCCTTACCAGCGTCTGCACTGCCGGAATGCGCGTTGAGCCGCCAACCAGAATCACTTCATCCAATTGCGCGACTTGAATTTTGGCGTCGGCGAGGGCGCGCTCCACGGGTCCTTTGCAACGTTCCACCAGGTCTGCTGTGAGCTGGTCGAACTTGGCTCTGGAAAGCTTCATCTCCAGGTGCTTTGGCCCAGAAGCGTTGGCGGTGACAAATGGCAGATTGATGTTCGTTTCAAGCGCGCCCGACAGTTCGACCTTGGCTTTTTCAGCAGCTTCGGAAAGGCGCTGCAGAGATTGGCGGTCTTTTCTCAGATCAATACCGTGATCGCGCAGAAACTCTTCAGCAATCCAATCGACAACACGTTTGTCAAAATCATCGCCGCCCAGGTGAGTGTCTCCGGCGGTTGAATGAACTTCAAAGATGCCATCGCCCACATCAAGTACGGATACGTCAAACGTTCCTCCACCAAGGTCGAAAACCAGAATGGTCTCGTTGCCTTTCTTATCCAACCCATAGGCGAGTGCCGCCGCGGTAGGTTCATTAATAATCCGCAGAACGTTCAAACCGGCAATCTTGCCGGCGTCTTGGGTGGCCTGGCGCTGCGCATCATTGAAGTACGCAGGAACGGTGATGACGGCGTCGGTAATCTTTTCACCGAGATATTTGGCTGCATCCTCGACCAATCTGCGGAGGACGACAGCGGACACTTCTTCGGGAGGATATTGCTTACCCATCACCAGGAAGCGGACTGCATCATCAGTGCCGGCCACGACTTTGTAAGGCACATTCTTGATCTCTGCCTGTACTTCGGAAAAGCGCCGTCCAATAAATCGTTTGGCGGAGGAAATCGTATTTTCGGGATTAAGCACCGCTTGACGCTTTGCCAATTGACCGACCAAGCGCTCGCCGGCGCTGGTGAAACCGACCACCGAGGGTGTCAACCGGTTCCCCTCGCTATTGATGACTACTGTAGGCTTTCCGCCTTCCATAACGGCGACTACTGAATTCGTAGTGCCCAAATCAATTCCGATTGCTTTTGCCATGAATCGTTGTCTAATTCCTTAGTGAACGAGTTACGAGAAGCCACTCGTTGCAATGTAGAGTTAGCAAGCAGACGACCAAACGGAAGAAGCTGCTACCTTTGCCGTTTACTTCCCAAATGAATGACCGTCTGTCGTCGTATGACCAGATAGCGTCGGGGGAGGAAACCTGGACTCTTAAATGAGCTCCGACCGTCTTTTGATCCGATTGTCCGGCTTGTGGGGTGTGGCTTTGATCTCTGCATGGTCGATGGAGGCATGCCAGCCAATTCCAGAAGGGCGAACTCTACGATGTAGTCTTGACCTCATGCTCATTTGCCTGACTCAGTTTCAAGCCAAGCCCGCCGAGTAAGTCAATCGGTAGCGGAAACACAATCGTCGTATTTTTCTCAACGCCGATCTCTATAAGCGTCTGCAGATATCGCAGTGTAATAGCCGCGGGTTCCCGGTTTAAGACGGCGGCCGCATCAGCAAGCTTGGCCGCAGCCTGGAACTCACCTTCAGCCGCGATGATTTTCGCTCGACGCTCGCGTTCTGCTTCGGCCTGAGCGGCAATGGCTCTCTGCATTTCTTGTGGCAAATCAACCTGCTTGACTTGAACACCTGTCACTTTGATGCCCCAAGGCTCTGTATGCTCATCGAGGATCGCCTGCAGTTTCTGGTTCAGCGCGCCCCGTTGTGAAAGGAGATCGTCCAGTTCAACCTCGCCTAACACAGAGCGCAGTCCGGTTTGGGCGGCCTGCTCTACCGCAAAACGAAAGCTCTCCACTTCCACAATGGCTCGAATGGCATCCACCACCCTGAAGTAAACCACCGCGTTCACTTTCAGCGACACGTTATCGCGCGTGATGACATCTTGCGGCGGAATCTCCCACGTCACGACTCGTAGGGAAACTTTGGTGATTTTATCGATCGGCCACAAAATCAAAACGACGCCGGGACCTTTCGCCTGCTTGCGCACTCGACCAAGCCGGAAGACCACCGCGCGTTCGTACTCGCGCAAAATGTTCAGACAGCGTAACACCCACACCAGCGCAAAGAAGATGAGAATGAGGGAAAAGACAATAAAAGGCGGCATGATCAGGAGTTCGGGGATGAAGGAGCAACTTTGGGTCCAAACAGCGGAGCTGACTTGTTAGTGAGTTACATAGAAACTCATTTATGAGCGTGCTGACCTTCACTTGGCAACTGACCCGTTACGGTCAAGTCCTCCGGCGCAGAAGCACTCTAAGATAGTTTGGCGTCACAATTGCGTCAAGAATGGATCTAGATGAACCCTAAAATAACTACTGAAGAAAAAGAGCGAGACGAACAGGATCGGATAGACGATGAGGATGAAGAAGAAAGACTGGATCGGGAAAAAGAGAGTGACGAGGATGAGATTGATGTCCCGCATAGCGATGACATGTGAGGCGAAGACGTTACGAACCTGACTGTGGTGCGGGACGCTTGGCCGCAGAGTGCCAAATGACTGGATACGGTCAAAGGACTCGTTACCAGTGGACGGATAGCGGGCCGGAAATGGAGCGCTTGTGCGTCCTTTACCCTTTGCTTGCAATGCGAGTTGTCCACAGCTTCAACAATAAGCTGGTGGCCGAGCAATTGCATGAGCAGGGCTTAGGAGATTCAATATTCATGAACCGTTGTTTGAGCACAGCCCTCTTAGGGGCGGCCCTTATCATCCCGACCGTGATTACGCCGGTCGCATTGATAGCCCAAGAACACAGGAGCTATCACGACAAAAGACATAACGACGATCACGATTGGAGCGATCACGAAGATCAGGCATACCGTCTATATCTGAGGCAAAACCATCGCAAATATCGTGAGTTTTCAACCTTGAAAGATAATCGACAACAAGCGTATTGGGGCTGGCGTCACGAACATTCCGACGCGCTTCTCAAAATCGATATTCGCTAGCTTGCCCTAGCGTTCGTTGCACGTGCATTGGACCATCGAATGACGAAGAGTCCAATGTGCGTGACGGGAACTGGTCAGCAGGAGCCTTCTCAAAATGGCCAGTAGGTTATTCAGCAACGGCAAGGTAAGGTTCACGCCGCCAGCCAGAAGTCAGCGGGAACGAATGCCTTTATATGGTCACTCGACGTAATACGGTCATTTCGCGCAGACCCCGTAGAGGCGCAATCGAGCGTTTCTCCGAGAACCGCGGCCGGGGGCGTTGCTGGTTGAAGACAGCTCGAGGCTAGTCCAAGTTGCGAATTCTGCTCAGCAAGAATATTTTCGCGAAAGCCAAGCGAATCGGGCGGGCAGATTGGGCGTCCAACTGCTACAGGTAAACAGTATGAAATCAAAACTGATCGATCCCAAACTTGATGAGATTCCAGCAGAGAAAGTGGAATTGACTGCCGCCGAGAGCGAAAAGCTACTTCATCAAAAGCCGATTCGCGGCTTGAGCATCAACGACACAATCGCGCGCGGTGCCAATCATTCGGTAGGTGCGCGCGGAGTGGATACTTCGCAAGTGGAGTCCGGAGAGCCAAGCCATCCTGATACGACGATTGAAACCGCTTCGGACGACGAATTGAGCTAGGCATGAAACCAAACCGCCACGAACGGGCAAGCTACACATCCATATACTCTGGAACATAGTCTTTCCAAACGCCCTCCGGCGCGGAAATACGCGCTGGAGGAAGATCGCATGCGTACTTACTGGTACGCACCCAGTGCCACGCATGATGCAGTTCCGACTGATGAAAATATAGTGTCTCCGCCTGTAACAAAGAAGCCGCTGCCACAAACATGTCGCAGACTTTCTCCCAAGCTTGTGCCCCCACCACCGCCATGCGCGCAATGTTGAGATTGTGTTTTTGGAGAAAGCGCATTTCTTCCCAACGTGCCGCCAGATCGAAGCCCGTCATCCCCGAAAAATCCATCAGAAGTCCGATGGGTCTCTTCCCACGTGAGTGAATTAAGAACTGAATCTGCTGCTCCATGTGCTCCCAGTCTTCGACAGAGATCCGCCCCATAGTTTTGAAACCGATCACTCCGCCTGTGCTTTCTATCAATCGCTCAATCATGAGTCGAACCTGTGCAACTCGAACGCCAAACCTTGGAGGACGATTCAACTGGCACTGGAAGGAAGACGACGAAGATGCACCTCTCTCATGGAGTAGCTGTAGCGAGTTTTTAGTACTGTTTCTTGATTCCCAAGACAACAACAAATTGTTTCAAGGCGAAGGGGAATGGGCTCCAGTTTCCTGTGGAAAGCTGTTGCTCCGGCACTTGATTTTATGGAAAGACGGGAAATGGAGTGATGAAGTGTGGTGGCCAGGGACGGAATCGAACCGCCGACGCCAGCCTTTTCAGGGCTGCGCTCTACCGACTGAGCTACCTGGCCGTAGGACGTCGAAAATTAGAGTTTAGCAAACGGCAAAACCGAAAACGTGAAACGAGAAATCGTCACGGGAATCCTGGTATACTCCCCTAGTCGGGGCTTATTTATGTTCGGAGAAAAACGATTAGGTGACATCATCGACGATTACTGCATCAAGTGTCGTCGCCTCACCAATCATGCCATCGTCTCGCTCGTTGGGAACGAAGCGGCGAAAGTGCGCTGTCGGACTTGCTACCACGATCACGACTATCGGCGTGAGCAGGCGCCGCCTACTAAAAAAGAGTTGAAGAAACTGGAAGAAGACGCAAAAGCAGCGCAGGCGTTGGCTGAACAGAACGGCACAGCCCCGCCAAGTACGGCGGCGGCAACAGCCGAAGAGATTCCCGAAAAAAGTTAAGTAGTGTCTGATTCATCTGAAAGCTTGAAACTGGCCGTCCACCTGATCGGCGAGTTGCGCAGCCGTGAGCACAAGGCGTTTCTCGTCGGCGGTTGTGTGCGCGATCGTCTACTCGGCATCGAGCCCAAAGACTTCGACATCTCCACTGATGCATCACCGGCGCAAATTGCGGAATATTTCCCCGGTGCGCTTTTAGTAGGCGCACATTTCGGCGTGGTCCTCATCAAGGAAGGTACGGCGCAAGTAGAAGTGGCGACGTTTCGCAGCGAAGGCGAATATACCGATGCGCGGCGGCCCGACGAAGTTCATTTTGAGAGCGACCCGGCCTTGGACGCGCAGCGGCGCGATTTCAGCATCAACGGGCTCATGGAAGATCCTCTCACCGGCGAGATCATTGATGCCGTGGGCGGACGCGCTGATCTAGCGAACAAAATCATTCGAGCGATTGGCGATGCGGCGCGCCGTTTCAGTGAAGATCACTTGCGGATGCTGCGGGCGGTTCGTTTCGCCGCGCGTTTGGGCTTCGAGATTGAAACGCAAACTGCCGACGCCATTCGCAGTCAGGCGGAGAAGGTGAAGACCGTCTCTGCAGAACGCGTGCGCGATGAACTGGTGCGTATTCTGAGTGAAGGCGGCGGGCGGCGCGGTCTGGAACTGCTCGACGAATTAGGATTACTGGTACAGATCTTGCCCGAAGTGAAAGCTTTTCAAGGCGTGGAGCAACCGCCGGAATATCATCCAGAAGGCGATGTTTGGACGCACGTGTTGCTGATGTTTGAAAAGATGGGACGCGCCACACCATCGCTGGCCATGGGTGTTTTGTTACACGACGTCGGAAAACCGCCGACGTTTCGAAGGGCCGACAGGATCCGTTTTGATGGCCACGCAGATGTAGGCGCGGTAATGGCCCGCGATTTGCTGGGCAAGATGCGTTTTTCGAACGAGGACATTGAGCATGTGACGGCGCTGGTGGCCAATCACATGAAGTTTAAAGATGTTCAGAAAATGCGGACCAGCACGCTGAAGCGTTTTTTACGCATGGAACAGTTTGCTGAACATTTGGCTTTGCACCGGCTGGATTGCTTGTCGAGCAATGGAAAAACAGAATCGTACGAATTTGTTCGGCAGAAGCTGGCTGAGTTGGGTACCGAGACTCTTCATCCGCCGCGTTTGATTTCAGGGCATGATTTGATTGCGGCCGGCTATCAACCCGGGCCGAACTTCAGCCGCGCGTTAGAAGCAGTGGAAACGGCGCAGTTGGAAGGTGAGATTCAATCGCGCGAGGAAGCCATGGTGATTGCAAAGCGAACGCTTGCGGCACAATGTTAATCTAGAAAGAGTTGTCTGATCAACAGGGGTCGGTAGCTCAGTTGGTAGAGCATCGCACTTTTAATGCGGTGGTCGCGGGTTCGAGTCCCGCCCGACTCACCATTCTCTTTTTCGGACAACCATGGCGAGAAATAACTACGTCCTGATCGTTTTCGATAGTTGTCGGTACGACGCGTTGCAACAGGCGCGGCCGAAGACAATTCGCAAGCTCGGCAAGGTGGAAAAACGCTGGGCTTATGCATCTTGGACGGGTCCCTCTCACTTCAATCTCCTCACAGGCCTAATGCCGCATAGCAGTCCGAAGGGCGTTTTCGCGTCCAACTATTATCAACGCGATTTCCTGAAATACAACGAGCGGCTGGGGGCGAAGGGCATCGAGTTCAAACGCTTTGTGCCGAGGCTTTATCTGCCTGTGTTTTTGCAGAGTTTGGGATATCGCACCCACGCGCTGGTGTCATTGCCTGTGCTGAACCCGCTGACCATCTTAAACAGCGGCTTTGATAGCTACAAGCTGATGGAACGCCATAACGACATGCGGGCTATGATTGCGGAAATGGATTTCAAAAACGATCAGCCATTTTTTTATCTGCTCAATGTGGGTGAGACGCATTATCCCTACGCACTGCCTTCGGAGCCCGCGAATGAGTGGCCTAAGATCAGCGGTGTGCATGGCGTGTTCAAACATTTGGACGACCATGTCGTCGGCGGCAAAGTGAAAGCGTTCAATAAGGCAAAGCTCGCTGAATTGCAGAGCCGCCAGATTGAAGCGGTTCGGTATTTAGACGGCGTCGTAGAAGAGTTGTTCGACCGCTTGCCTAAAAATACCTACGTGACCATCACCGCCGACCATGGCGAACTTTTCGGCGAAGATGGTTACTTCGGACATGGACCGATTCAGCATGAGAAGGTGCTGGAGGTTCCGTTTGTTGAAGGGAAGCTCAGGTAGGGCATGTATATAGGACCGGGCGCGGGGTTTGCTTTCCTTGGTTCGTTCTTAACACTCCTGTTGTCGCTGCTTGCGAGTTTTGTTTCACTGGTTATGTGGCCGTTTCGCGTGCTGTGGTTAGTGCTACGCGGGAAGGGCACGCGCCGGAAAATGATCATTCTCGGGTTGGATGGACTTGATCCGAAGCTGACTGAGCGTTGGATGGCCGAAGGTAAACTCCCCCATCTGCGAAAACTCGCCGAGAGTGGTTATTACGGACAGTTACGCACGACATGCCCGCCGCTTTCGCCGGTGGCATGGTCAACTTTTGCGACGGGCGTGAATCCTGCGAAACACAATATCTTTGATTTCTTGAATCGTGATCTGCGGACGTATGGGCCCGAGCTCTCGTCGGCGAAGGTGACGAAGCAAGGCGTGGAACTGCGGCGCAAGAGCAAACCGTTTTGGGAGATTCTGGGTAAACATGGGATCAGCAGCACGATTCTGCGGATCCCGGTCACGTTTCCGGCTGTGCCTTTTCATGGGAGGCTGCTGTCTGCGATGGCGACGCCGGATTTGCGTGGCACGCAAGGGAGTTTCTCCTGGTTTTCGACTGACCCAAAACAATCGGTGGTGGAAGGCGGCCTGAAACTCCCACTGACGAAAGTGGGAGATAGCTGGGAGGGATGTTTGCTTGGGCCGGGAACGGAGTCAGTCAAGTTTCGAATTCAGCAGGACAAACTGCAGATAGCCGGCAAGACGTTTGACCTGACTCGCGGCGAATATACTCCTTGGATCAGGCTCAAGTTCGCGAAAGCGCACGGCATTGTGCGCTTCCTTTTGACGCACACGGAGCCTGAGCTTACGTTGTACGTAACGCCTATCGAAATTGATCCGGAACGGCCGGATTTACCGATTAGCCATCCGGCGCATTATGCGGTTTATCTGTCGAAGCTTTTGGGGACATTCGCCACGCTGGGCATGGCGGAAGACACCTGGGCTTTGAACGAAGGCGCAATCGATGAAACGGCTTTTTTGAAGCAGGCAAAATTAATTCAAGCTGAGCGAGAGACGATGTTCTTCAACGCGCTTGATAAGACCAGGAGCGGTGTGGCCGCTTGCGTTTTCGACACAACAGACCGCGTGCAACATATGTTCTATAGACGTATGGGCGATGCGTCTGAGCACGGTAAGGTGATCGAAGATCTGTACTGTGACATGGACCGATTAGTGGGACGGACCCTCAGTTATGTTGACAAAGATACCGTGTTGTTCGTCCTTTCGGATCATGGCTTCTGTTCGTTTCGGCGGGGTGTGAATCTCAATACCTGGCTGCAGCAGAATGGTTACTTGGTCTGGGATGGCAGCGACATTGATTGGAGCCAGACGCGTGCCTATGCGGTTGGGCTAAGTGGCTTGTATCTAAACCTAAAAGGGCGTGAGACCCAAGGATTTGTTGAGCCCCAGCAAGCAGCCGCGCTGCGGACGGAGATCAAAGAACTGTTGGCGCGGTTGCAGGACGACGGGCAGGTTGCGATCAAGGACGTTTATGATTCAAGCGAGATCTATAGCGGTCCCTATCTAGATGCAGCGCCGGATTTGATTGTGGGTTACGCGCCTGGATATCGTGTTTCCTGGGACTCTGCCGTGGGCAAGATGAGCAAAACTGTTTTCGAAGACAACACTAAATGTTGGAGCGGCGACCACTGTGTGGATCCCAGCGAGGTCCCAGGTGTGTTGTTTACGAACCAACAATGGAAACCGCAAAATCCGGGCATTGAAGATATGGCGCCCACGATTCTGCGGTTATTTGGTGTTGATCCGCCTTCATGGATGGAAGGCCGGGTGTTGACATGAAGGCAAAGACGGCAGTGAAACTCAATTCATCACTGTGCGAACGTGCCAGGACCTTGGTGGAGAAGGCCGGCTACAGTTCGTTGGAAGAGTTTATTGAGCACGCGATGGAGCGGGATTTGGCGCGGCTCGAAACCTCTGAGTCTAAAGAAGAGCTTATGCGCAAGCTGAAGGGCTTGGGCTATCTGAAGTGATTCTGCCGGACCGGGCACGACTGCGGCAGAGTGTGAACCGGATCATTGCACACCTGTTGGAGATCCGGCTGTTTTGGGACGAGCCAACTTTGGTGCTGCGGGCGCAGTGGAGTTTGATTGTCGAAAACGGACGACTGCTGAAGCAATTGATGCTGCCGGCGTTGATCCTCTCGTTGCCTTTTGCAGCGTTCTATTTTTGGCCAACGCCGAAGTGGCGGGGCGAAACAGTGATTGTGCTGGGCGTGGACGGCATGGACCCGGCTTTTGTGGAGAGACACTGGGATTCGCTGCCAAATTTGAAAGCTCTGCGCGACGATGGCTATTTTGGCCGGTTACAGACCACAAACCCGCCGCAGAGCCCCGTGGCATGGTCGACATTCATCACGGGCCTTGATCCCGATCGGCATGGGATCTACGATTTTGTAGAACGCGACCCGCAGACGCGCGCACTGTTCTCGTCCATGTCAAAGACAGAGGAGCCGAAATATGTTTTGCCAATTGGGCAATATTTACTTCCGCTTTCATCCGCGCGCGTTTCTACATTGAGGCGCGGAATTCCGTTTTGGCAAACATTGGCAGAACATGGCGTGCCGGTGATGGTGCAGCGAATGCCAGTTAATTATCCGCCAGAGAAGGCGGGCCTTGCCCTTTCGGGCATGGGTACGCCGGATCTGATGGGCACGTTGGGGACCTTCACATTCTTCACGGATGATCCAGTTGAAATCGCACGCGAGGTTTCGGGCGGCCGCATTGTGAAGACGCAGGTTTCGAACGGGCAGGCGCTGCTCAATATCGAAGGGCCGGCGAATCCACTTCGCAAAGATCATGCGCCGACGCTGGTTCGGATGGTTATCAAACTGACCGATGACGTGGCGAGCGTCCACTTGGGAGACCAAACAGTTTCAATCAAACAGGGCGAATGGTCTAACTGGTTGAGTGCCGACTTTGTCTTAATTCCACACATTTCAAAAGTGCGCGGGATGGTGCGGATGTTTGCCAAACAGCTTCGGCCCGGGTTAGAAATTTATGTTTCGCCAGTTAACTTAGATCCAGCGAAGCCAGCGCTGCCGATTTCGTATCCAGCGCGTTTTGCGGCGGAAGCAGAGAACGAAATCGGTCCGTATTCAACGTTGGGAATCCCAGAAGATACCTCGGCACTGCGGCAAGAAGTGTTGACCCTGTCCGAATTTCGTGAACAGGCAGAGCTGGTCTTGCAGGAAGAGACGAAGCTGCTCGACTATTCCTTAAAGCGATTTGCAGGAGGCTTCCTGTTTTTCTACTTCTCGTCTGTAGACCAGAACTCGCATGTGCTGTGGGGCAAGCATGAAGATGAGTTGCTCAAGGTTTATCGGGAGATCGATGCCTGTGTCGGCAAAGTGAGGCGAGCGCAGCCTAATGCGAAGCTGATCATTATTTCGGACCATGGATTTACCACGTTTGATCGAGCCGTGAATTTGAATACGTGGTTGAAGCAAAACGGATTCGCCCAGCAAGCTTACGCCGTGGGGCTAAATGCGCTCTATACGAAGCTGAGAAAGCCGCTGCGCGAGAAACTTCTAGCATGGCAGGATCGGGATAATGGGAGCAAAGTGATCGACTCTGTGACGGAAACGCATCCGACAGCGGCGAACAAGTGGGTCGCGCCGGATTTCTTAGTCGGGTATGCGGCGGGATACCGAGCGTCGTGGCAAACCGGTTTAGGCGAAACCCCAGAAACTCTGATTGACGATAATACTGACCGTTGGATAGCAGATCACTGCGTCGATCCGCGGCTTGTGCCAGGCGTCATTTTTAGCAGTGACAAGATCCCACCGAAGGCGATGCGGCTGCAAGATGTGACGGCGGCAGTATTACAGCAATTCGGGATCAAGCCGCCTGACGGGTATATCATGGCAGCACGATGAGCAGCGAAGCACAACCTTTGTTACAAATTGATAACGTTCCTGGAGCGCATCCTGGAGAGCAGATCCTAAAACTGCGCGGCCCGCTGGTGATTTCGAACTTCTTTGATTTTCAGAGCATGGCGCGGGAAAACAGAGCGCCGCTATTGATTATTGATCTTGCTGAGGTGCCTTATATGGATTCTGCGGCGCTTGGCGCGATTCTGGGCATACATGTTTCGACTGGGAACAAGGGCACGAAGTACGCGGTAATTAATGTGCCACCGCGCATTGACATGATGTTCACGATTTCCGGCGTGCGCGACACGCTGGTGGTTTTCCCCACACTGGCAGATGCGGAAAAAGCGCTGCTATAGCTTAACGTTGCGCAAGCGCAAGGCGTTCGTGATAACTGAGACAGAACTGAAAGTCATAGCGGCGCTGGCGATCATGGGGCTTAGCAGAATTCCAAAAAACGGGTAGAGAATGCCGGCCGCAACGGGTACGCCAATCAAGTTGTAAACAAAGGCAAAGAACAGATTCTGTTTGATGTTGCCAACGGTGGCGCGGCTGAGATGAATGGCGCGAACCAGCGCGGCAAGATCACCGTGCAATAAGGTAATGCCGGCGTTTTGCATGGCAACATCTGTGCCGGTGCTCATCGCTATGCCTACGTGAGCTGCGGCGAGTGCTGGAGCGTCGTTGACGCCATCGCCCGCCATCGCGACGATGCGGCCGGCCTCACGCAGCTTTTTAATATACGCAGCTTTATCGGCAGGCAAGGCCTCGGCTTGGATTTCGTGAATGCCTAGTTGGTCAGCTATGCTTCGCACGGTTGCCTCAGAATCGCCACTCAGGATGACCAAGCGGATTCCTTCTTTGCGAATCGCATCGACGGCCGCTTTAGTCGTGGGCTTGAGAGTGTCGGTGATCGTGAGAGTGCCCTCCAACTGCTGATCGACAGCGACGAAGATTGAGGAACCAGAAGCGGAGATTGCGAGATCGGAAAGGGCGGCGCGATTACCAACCAGAACGGCGTGTCCGTTGACCATTGCCTTTGCGCCCTTGCCGGGCATGGATTGGAAGCGCTCGGGCTTGGCTAGCGTCAAACCTCGTTTTTTAGCGGCAGAGAGAATAGCACCCGCTAAAGGATGCTCACTGTTTTGTTCGACGCTCGCGGCTAGTGCGAGGATTTCGTTTTCCGTTAACGTGCCGGCGGTTTCGATGGACACGAGTTGCGGCTTGCCTATAGTGAGCGTGCCGGTTTTATCCACAACGAGAGTGTCGACTTTCTGTAAAAGTTCAAGCGCTTCAGCGTTGCGGACTAAAACTCCCGCCGTTGCGCCGCGACCGGTGCCGACCATGATCGACATAGGCGTCGCGAGGCCAAGGGCGCAGGGGCAAGCAATGATAAGAACCGCGACGGCGTTGACTAAGGCGTGATTGAGCGAGCCGACACTGAGCCAGATAGCGAAAGTGATAAGAGATATGAGTACGACGGCAGGAACGAAGAAGCTAGCGACTTGATCAGCAAGTTTTTGAATGGGAGGCCGAGTGCGTTGCGCCTCACTGACTAAGCGGACGATCTGACTCAGCAAACTGTCGGCACCAATGCGATCCGCTCGCAGCAGGAAGCTACCCGTACCGTTGAGTGTGCCGCCGGTGACGCGGCTTTGTGGAATCTTTTCGACGGGAAGGGATTCGCCGGTGACCATGGACTCGTCAACGGAGGAGTGGCCCTCAGTCACAACGCCGTCCACGGGCACCGTTTCGCCCGGCAAAACGCGGAGAAGATCGCCGACCTTTACGTGCTCGAGAGGAACTTCGCGCCCGTCAGCTAAGTGAGTGGTCTTGGGAGCCAGGTTCAGAAGAGCCTTCAGCGCGCTAGTGGTTTTGCTGCGCGCGCGAAGTTCGAGAACTTGGCCGAGCAGAACGAGCGTGACGATCACGGCAGCCGGTTCGAAGTAGAGCGGCTGGTGGGTGAACAAGGCGGCGATGCTAAATAGATAAGCCGAGCCGGTTCCCAATGCGATCAAGGTGAACATATTGCCGTGGCGATTCTTGATGGATGCCCAGGCGCGAGTGAAGAAGGGTGCGCCGCCCCAAAGCACAACGGGCGAGGCCAGCGCGAAGGCGAGCCAATGAGCGCCGGGAAAATCAAAAAGCATCATCACAAGCAGCGGCACGCTGAGTGCGGCGCAGACGATGAAGCGCCGGCGCATGTCCTGGTATTCGGAAGTGTCTGTCTCTGCGCTGGCGTCTACCGGCTCCAAAGCCATGCCGCATTTAGGGCAACTGCCTGGACCCATTTGACGCACCTCCGGGTCCATGGGGCAGGTATATTCGATTTGTTGAGATAAGGCGAGAGGTTTCGAAGGCGGCGGAGGAGTTATGCCGATGCTCACTAGTTTCGGCTTGAGATACTCAGTTGGTTGCGCATCAAACTTGCTTTTGCATTTTGGGCAGCAGAAATAATATGTTTTGCTTTCAAACGTGCTTTCGGGTGGCGGAGGAATCTTGCCGGCGTCAACTTTCATTCCGCAGACAGGATCTATTTGAATGGGCACTCCTTGTTAGATGCTAGGCGCTCTGCGATGATTCGGGCTATGATAATCGGGAAGCTATGAACTACCTATTGAAAACGGAACCGACTGTCTATTCTTTTGCTGACCTGGAGCGCGACAAAGAGACGATTTGGGACGGGGTAACGAATCCCACAGCGGTTAAACATCTGCGTGAGATGAAGCCCGGCGAGAAGCTTGTGATCTATCACACCGGCGACGAGAAGCGAGCCATGGGAGCGGCGACGGTGGTGAGTGTGGATGCAAAAGATCCAAAGGTGCCGTTGGTCAAAATCAAGCTGGGGAAGGCCGTGAAGGCGCCCAAGACGTTAGCCGGAATTAAGGCAGAGAAAATTTTCGCAGATTCGGCTTTGGTGAAAATTGGGAGGTTGTCGGTGGTGCCTTTGACTGACGAGCAATACCGTTGGTTAGTGGGCTAAAAGGGACATTGCCGCTCCCTGCGATCTGCGCAATGTCCCGTTACTTTTACTTAGCGGCCGGCTTAGTGACTTCCACGTCGATAGTGATGGTGATGTCACTGCCCACCATGGCCGTCATGTTGGACAAGCCAAACTGAGTGCGGTCAATGGTGGTGGTGGCGGAGGCGCCGAGGTGGAGATTGCCGCGCTGATCCTTCATGGGGTCGGTGATGCCTTCCACACTCAAGACAACTTGTTTCGTAACGCCGTGCATGGTGAGGTCGCCGGTGGCCTTTAGCTTGCCGGTGCCTGCGGATTCGATCTTGGTGGATTTGAAAGTGATGGTGGGATACTTGGCGACATCGAAAAATTTATCGCTGCGCAGATCGTTGTCGCGCATGTCGACGCGCGTATCAACGGAATTCGCGTCGATAGTTACGTCGATCACTGACTTAGATACGTCGCTGGCGTCGTATTCCACGGTGCCGTTGACCTTCGTGAATGCGCCACGCACGGTGGAAATGCCCATGTGTTTGACGGAAAACTGCGCTGCCGTGTGGTTGGGGTCTATCTTCCAGCTATCGGCCAAGGCGCTGGCGGAAACCAGCAGCATGCCCGTTGCGAACAATCCGAAAATACTTTTCAAGTAGAAGCCTCTCTAAAGGGTTTGAAGTCGATATCCAGCGGGTCGAATCTTTGGGAAATACAAGCGCCGCCGCATAGCTCAAATGATAGCGCGGAAAGCCAGTAAATTTGCCAACACTGGGCTTTGGTTAAAGACTCTGATCGAAGAAAGCTGTCATTGCCGCGAACAGTTCCGCCAACTGCGCCGGGTCGCAGCGGTAATTGACGCTTTGCGGAGTGATTTTGCGAAACTGGGAGGCTTTCTTTGCTTCGACAATGGCTTTCTGCAATTCGTCAACGTGAGTAGCCAGGATTATTGGGTTCGCAGGATGCGCTGCTACGAATAGATCGCCGGTAAGTCGTTTGGCATGTTCGAGAGCGGAGGAATCGTTGTACTCGGGAATGCGTTGCGCGGGGAGGCCGAGGTAGCGCTCGGTGAAATAGGCGTCGTAGCCGCGCCAATCGGTAATGGGTGAATCCGCGAAACCAGCTTTGAAACCGTGAGGAAACTCAAACATGGCGTGGACAACGGTGTGCCCGCCATAATCGGTACCCCAGATGCCGATGCGTTGCGGATCGACATAGGATTGGGCGCGCAGAAAACTGACGACTTCGCGGAGATCCACCGTCTCTTGCGCGCCAAAGCGATAGTGGATGTACTCTTCGAACAAGTGACTGTAGCCACCGGAACCGCGCACGTCGACGGTGAGCACGAGATAGCCTTTGCGAACCATGTAACGATTCCAAGCCATTTGCCAACCGCCCCATGAGTCGGCGACTACACGGTCGGCGGGCCCCGAAAAAGTGTAAAGAATGATGGGATATTTCTTCTTTGGCTCGAAGTGATCAGGTTTGTAGAGGCGCGCCGGAAGGATAACCCCGTCGTGAGTTTTGATTGGGAGGTAGTCATTGGCGACGGGAGTTTCCATGGGAGACGGATCGGAGATTTGACGAGGAATCGCGTTGGGGACGTGCCAGGAGACGGTGGGAGGTTTGAGGGAGGTCGAGTAAGTGTCGAGATATATATCGCCAGTGGTGCTTAGGAGAACTGTGTGCCAACCGCTTTCGGAGGTCAGTTGAGTGGCTTTCGCGGTTTCGGTGTTGATGCGCAAAAGGTGCTGTTCCTGGCGGTCGCCCATGCGCGCTTGGATGAAAATCTCGCCGGTTTGACTCGTGTTTGGGAATAGCTCAGCAACATCTAGATCTCCGGGAGTTAGATCTCTGATGAGGGTGCCGTCGAGATTGTACAGATAGATGCGGCGGTGACCGGAACGTTCGCTGGAGACAACAAGACGGTTTCCATCTGGGAGAAAAACCGGGGTGGCGGGAGCGTTCACCCAGTAATCATCTTTTTCCGTCAAGACCGTGCGCAGTGTTCCTTTGTCCCAAAGACAGAACTCGCACTTATTTTGGAGACGGTTGAGGCGGTAAAACACGAGGCGATGCCCGTCTGGGTGAAATGCGACCCGCAAGATATAGGGCCATTCTTCGGATGATTCGGCTACGGTATGCTCGCCGCCTGAGCGAATGGCAACGATTTTCAGGCGGAAGATTGGGAGTTTGGCGCCAGGAAGTGGATAGTGATCGGCCGTTGCGAAAACTGTTTCGAGGAAGACGATGGACGACGAATCCGGCGCCCACCAGTAGTGAGCCGTGGGATGAAACTCGTGGGCGAAAAGCGGGTCGGGCTCGCCGCTGAATGTATTGGGAGAATCGTATTTGAGCAAGGGCGTCAGAACAGAACCATGACTTAAGAACAAGGTGTGGTTGCGAATCATCGCCGTATAGCGACCGTCCGGAGACGTCTGCGGAAAGGTAAGGGCCGCAGATCCCACGAAAATCGAGCTACGGCGGCCTGACGGCACCTCATATGTCGAGATCCGCCCTGCCATGGTCACGAAGATGCGTTGGTCATTCGCCGCCCAAGTCAGCGTGACGTGTTCTTGTTTAGCATGAAGTAACAATTGCTTGTCTGCGGAAGTTGCCCTCAGCAGCCAGACATCGCCGGCAAGATCTTGCGTGGCGACATACTTGCCTGAATGACTCAGCGCGACATTCGGCACGGAATTGAGAGCGCTCGCAGCCAGGCGGGCAAGCTTGTCGTCAGCCTGCACAAACTGTATGGAAACGAGGACAAGAATGGGCAGAAGAAGCGGCTTGACTTTGTGCATAACGGGCGGCATGCCCGTACTTATTATCGCTGGGGACGCTAAACGGGGAATTAATCGAGCAGTCCGTGCTCCACCACATAGCGGACTACTTCTGCGTTATTCTTCAAACCGGTTTTATCCAGGATGCGGGCGCGGTAAGTGCTGACTGTCTTGTCGCTAATGGCAAGCATAACCGCGATCTCACCGACGGTTTTGCCGGCGCCGATCAAGCGAAGCACTTGAAATTCGCGATCAGACAGCATTTCGTGCAGAGATTCGGGACCTTTACGTTGGAGATCGGCGCTGAGCGTTTCAGCCAGGGAAGGGCTCACATAGCGTCCGCCGGTTAACACCTTTTTCACCGCTTTGACAAGGTCATGTGAGCTACTAGATTTGTTAATGAAGCCAGAAGCGCCTGCTTTGATGGCGCGCAAGGCATATTGACGTTCGGGAAGAGCGGTAATTACTAAGATCGGTACTTTGGTATGAGTACTTTTGACTGCTTTCAGTAGTTCCAACCCGCGATTTCCTTCAATTAACAGCTCGAGAGTGATAAGATCCCACTCCTGCTGAGTGGCCAGAGGCAACGCTTCTTGCAAGTTACCCGTTTCTCCCCAAGTTGGTGCTTCAAACGCATCCGCAATCACTTGCTTTAATCCGATGCGGACAATTTCGTGATCGTCAATCAGAAGAATGCGTTTCATCTGCCATACTTACTGTGTAACAAGCCGTACACAGTGGGAACTGTTAGAGTTACGAGAATGTTTGCCCTGTGGGCGTAAACTTACTTGGTTGAACCTTGCAGTTCTACGGTGGGTCCGATGCGCGTTTTGCGAAATTGCCAGAAGCCGTAGCTGGCTGCGCAGATCAGTGCTGCAACAAAGAGCCAAATCAGCGGCTCCGACCATTTATCCAGAGTGCCAGACCAAAGGCGAACGATACGGCGGCCGTAGGAGACGGCTAGCCATGCAACCAAGCTATACCTTAGAGTTCGGGACGCGCTATAAGCCAACAAAAAACGTTTGCGCGAGACGCCCAGTGCGCCGGCGGCGATGAGGAACATGGACAAAGGAACAGGTGGCGGAAGCAGCGGAGGTATGAAAACCGAGAGTAGAGAATGTTCTTTCGCCCACGACTCCATGCGCTGAAAAAGCGGGGAATGGCCGTAGCGCTTTAGAGCGGCTTCGCCCCCACGCTTGCCGCTTGACCAATTAGTGTAGCCGCCTAAGATGCTGCCAGCAGTGGCGGAAGCAACCAGCAAGTAGGGATCGCCGTGATGGGAGACCAGCCAGAGAAGTAGAAGATCGGTGCTGCCGGGCAGGGGAAGGGGAATGACGGACGAATCAAGCACGGCAACGGCAAACAGACCCAGCGGGCCCAGGTGAGTCAGCCAGCGGGGGATGAGCGGGTGGCGAACACGCGCGGCGGCTTTGGCGGCGTGGGCTGGCGCTGGGACAGAAGCAAGCATGATTGGTAGACGTTCAAAAGGACTAATTTAGTAACCCTGTTTACCATAGCGGACGATGCTTGCAGCGAATGGGCCGGCCCATCTGCTAGCGTTGAATTTTCGAATGATTTCTTTTTCCAATATTCAAAAGCAGTACGGAAAGCAGTTGATTTTCGTAGATGCCAACTTTCAGTTGAACCCAGGTGAGAAGGTCGGCCTGGTGGGACCGAACGGGGCGGGGAAGACCACGCTGTTCCGGATGGCGATTGGCGAAGAACTTCCTGACGATGGCGACGTGTCGGTGCCGAAGAAGCTAACCATTGGCTATTTCCGCCAGGACGTGGAGGAGATGCAGGGGCGGTCGGTTCTGGATGAAGCGATTGCCGGCAGCGGGCGTATTGGCGATCTGCACCATGAGTTGGAAGCGCTGCAGAAATCAATGGAGGATCCGCAGCAGGCCGACAAACTGGATAAGGTTCTGGAGCGCTTTGGAGAGGTGCAGGAAGAATACGAGCATCTGGGTGGCTATACGCTCGAGGCGCAGGCGCGCGAAGTGCTGCACGGGCTTGGGTTCAAAGACGACCAGATTGATGGCGATGTAGGCGCGTTGTCGGGTGGTTGGAAAATGCGTGTGGCGCTGGCGCGTGTGTTATTGGGGCGGCCCGATGTCCTTCTGATGGACGAGCCGACGAACCATTTGGATTTGGAATCGATCATCTGGCTGGAGCAGTTTTTGCGGGCGTTCGAAGGCACGCTGCTGATGACTTCGCACGACCGCGAGTTCATGAACCGGCTGGTGACGAAAATCGCGGAAATTGATGGCGGCGAAATTGTCGTTTATTCGGGCAATTACGATTTCTACGAGCGCGAGCGGACGATTAGAGAAGCGAACCAAGCGGCGGCATTCGCGCGGCAGCAATCGATGCTGGCCAAGGAACAAAGGTTTATCGAGCGATTTAAGACACATGCCGCCAAGGCCGCTCAGGTGCAGAGCCGCATTAAGGCTTTGGACAAGATCGAAAAGATTGAATTGCCGAAGAAGCGGCAGGTAGTGAAGTTTGATTTTCGAGAGCCGGCGCGATCGGGCGATCAGGTGGCGGTGGTGGAAAACATCAGCAAGGCTTACGGGAAGCGCGTGATTTACGACGGCTTCAGCATGCATATCCGACGCGGCGAACGCTGGGCGGTGATGGGGCGCAACGGCGCCGGGAAAAGCACGCTCTTAAAAATGATTTCCGGCGCAAGCGAGCCGGATTCGGGAACCGTACGGTTGGGCGCGAGCCTGCAAATGGGATATTTCTCGCAGCAGTCTTTAGATGTGTTGAACCCGGATTTGACGGTCATTGAACAGCTGCAGCAGGATTTTCCGAAGGACGGCATCGGTTCGCTGCGTTCGCTGGCGGGAGCGTTTCAATTTTCGGGCGACGATGTGGATAAGAAAATTCGCTCGCTGTCGGGCGGCGAAAAATCACGGCTCGTGATTGCGCGCATGCTGTTCAATCCGCCAAATTTTCTGGTGTTGGATGAGCCAACAAACCACTTGGATTTGGCTACGAAAGAAATGCTGGTGGATGCGCTCAAGCAGTTTGAAGGCACCATGATTTTCGTTTCGCACGATCGTATGTTCTTGCGCGGTTTAGGTTCGCGGGTGTTGGAACTTGGTGGCGAGACAGGCACGGAGAGAGAGCCGCGGGTATATCCAGGATCTTACGTCGAATATGTGCAGGCGTTGGGGCACGAAGCCCCTGGCATTTACTCGTAGCCAAAGTGGTGAACGGCTCCGCTACAAGCGATTAATCAAGCTCGCCACATAACCTGCGCCGAAGCCGTTGTCGATATTCACCACCGTCACGTTGCTCGAACAACTATTGAGCATTCCCAGTAGCGCCGCCAGTCCGTTGAAACTGGCGCCATAGCCGATGCTCGTGGGCACGGCGATCACCGGACACCCGACCAAGCCGCCCACCACACTTGGCAACGCCCCCTCCATGCCTGCGCAAACAATTGCCACGCGTGCCTCTACCAGACGGTCGCGTTGTGTCAACAGCCGGTGAATCCCTGCCACACCCACATCCGTAATCACGTCCACCGCATTGCCCATCACTTCCGCGGTGAGGTGCGCTTCTTCCAAAACAGGCAGATCCGCCGTGCCCGCACAGATGGCCGCAATCTTGCCTTTACCGTAAATCGTACGGTCTCGCCAAACGCGCACCACACCTGAGGCAGGAAAGTACTCCGCCATCTGCTCAATCGCGGCCACACGCTCGGCCATCTCCTTGGTGGCGCGCGTCAGCAGCAAATTGGGTGACTTCGCCAGCAGCGCCTTGGCAATGCCCGCTACCTGATCGGGCGTCTTGCCTTGCCCCAGAATCACTTCGGGCATGCCATGACGAATGGCGCGGTGGTGATCCACTTTCGCGAAGCCCAGATCTTCAAACGGTAGGTGCCGCAAGGTATCCAGGGCAGTCGGAACGCTGGTTTTTCCGCTTTGTACCTGTTCAAGAAGTTGTTGAATTTGCTGAAGATCCATAATTAAGTCCAAAGACGTTTGAGCGGCATCCCCTAAAATAGTAACGTTAGCGCTTTTATGAACCGTTTCTGGGCCCGCCTGCTTCTGACGCTTGACATGATCAAGTTCGAACACTCGGTGTTTGCGCTGCCTTTTGCGCTCACGGGTGCGTTGCTGGCGTGGCGCGATTGCGGTTTCCAAGTGACCGGTTTGCGTTGGCGATTTCTGTGGATTTTAGTGGCGATGGTGGCGGCACGTTCAGCAGCCATGGCATTCAACCGTATTCTGGATGCCGATATTGATGCGCGCAACCGCCGTACCGCGGGCCGTCATCTGCCGGCTGGACTGCTCTCCGCACGCTTCGCCTGGGGCTTCACCGCCGCCGCATCGCTCTTGTTCCTGTGGGCTGCGCGCGAATTAGGTTTTCTTTGTTTCGTGCTGGCCCCAGTGGCTTTGGCCGTGCTCTTCGCTTATTCATTCGCCAAGCGCTTCACCATGTTCGCGCATCTGCTGCTGGGCTTCTGCCTGGGGATCGCACCAGCGGCCGCCTGGATTGCCATGCGTGGTTCGCTCGACTGGCGCATCTGCTGGCTCACCGCGGCTGTGATGTTTTGGACTGCCGGTTTCGATGTCATTTACGCGTGCCAGGATTTCGAATTTGATACGGCCGAAGGATTGTTCAGCATCCCGCGCCGTTTCGGAGTTGCCCGCGCCCTGGTTTTGGCTCGCCTCTTGCACCTGGCCATGATCAGTTGCTTAATCGCGCTGGTTTTAGTGTTCCAGTTGGGCGCGTTGAGCGTTGCCGGCATTTTAGCCGTCGTGATCTTGCTCGTCTATGAACACGGCTTGGTGAAAGCGCATGATTTATCGCGCGTGAATGCGGCCTTTTTCACCGTGAACGGCTACGTCAGTATCTTGTTTTTCGCATTTTGGGCAGCCGATATTTTGCTGCATCGGGGTATTTCCAAACTTACATGACCACCACTACATCCAAATCAGCCGTTATTGAAGACCGCCGTTTGAAAGCCATCTACGACAAAGTGGACGCGGGCGAACGGCTCTCGTATGACGATGGCGTGACGATGTATCGCAGCGGCGATATTCTCGCCCTTGGCCACATGGCCAATTTGGTGCGCGAGCGCAAGCACGGCGACACCACTTATTTCAACGTGAACCGCCACATCAATCCCACCGATGTCTGCGTCGCCAGTTGCCGCCTGTGCGCCTTCGGTAAAAAAGCCAAAGATCCAAAAGCCTATACGATGTCGCTGGAACAGGTTTGGGAAGTGGCAGGCAAAGGCTATGCGGAGGCTGTGACTGAATTCCACATTGTCGGCGGGCTGCATCCGGAGTTGTCGCTCGATTGGTTTTGCCAGATGATTGCCGGTTTGAAAGAACGCTACGCGGGCGTACACTTGAAGGCTTTCACCATGGTGGAAGTCGCCTTTCTGGCGCGGCGCGCCAAAATTTCGATTCGCGAAACGCTCGAAAAATTGAAGGCTGCCGGTGTCGATTCACTGCCGGGCGGAGGCGCCGAAATTTTCTCCGAACGCGTCCGGCGCATTATTTGCGATCACAAAATTGACGGCAACGAGTGGCTCGAAACCGCCAAGATGGCCCACGAGGTTGGGTTGAAAAGCAACTGCACCATGCTCTATGGCCACTTGGAAACTCCCGAAGATCTCACCGATCACTTGGTCAAACTGCGAGCCGTGCAAGATGAGACCGGCGGCTTTGTCACCTATATTCCGCTGGCGTTTCACCCTGACAATACAGCGCTCAGCCACCTACCCAAAACAAGCGGCTTTAACGATCTGAAGCAGATTGCCATTTCCCGCTTGATGCTGGACAATATTCCACACATCAAGGCCTACTGGATTATGATGACGCCCAGCATGGCGCAAATTGCCCAGCGCTTTGGATCGAACGACATCGATGGAACGGTTGTGGAAGAAAAGATCTATCACGAGGCCGGCGCTACCACTGAACAACATTTTCGGCGCAAGGATTTGCTGCGTCTGATTACGGAAGCAGGGCGAATACCGGTGGAACGCGATACCGCTTATCGACCGGTGACGCGAACGGAATCCGCCTTTACGGTCCTGGTGTAGGGCCAGGGCTCACGCCTATCGCTCGCTCCGAAACAGCCCCATCACGCGCCCCACCAGGCTCAGTTTCACGGATGGTACTTGCTCAACCATGCGCCTCTCGGAAGCTTTGATGGGCGAGTCCAGATAAGAAACGGGCTGAAATTGCGCACCCGCGTCTTTCATTTTGAGCAGCCAGGCGCGGCCTTCGTCGTCAGTGCTATGTAACTGGCTCAAATCCAACAGAAAGCGCCTGGCATTGAGCGTGGTTCGAGCCGTCTCCCAGGAACCATTCAACTCCCGCACACTGGCGGCATGCAAATCGCCAATCAGTTGGAACCGCAGCGTAGGCACGCTGTCATGGATGTAATACTTAAAAGAACGCGAACGAGACAAGCTAGAGGGGCGGTTGGCGACAGAATCCGCGGCTTTTTGTGCTTTAATTTGAGGGATCGGGCTTAGAACTTCTGCCATACCAGAAATTGTTGGATTCTCCGTAATCATCGAACGTTCCATCTATCTGACGTATCGGCACGGAAAAAGAGGACAGAGAATTGTTAACTAAAGGGGCTCGTCGCTCATCTCATTACTACATGCTTGAACGCTTTAAAACCCAGGGGCTGAATGAACTCTTTGCGTAAACCTTTCTTAATGCTCCTTCCGGCGCTCCTTTTCTTCTTGCTTTGCCGCGCGCAAGGACAGCAGACGGCGCCTCCTGCGACTGATCCTCCCGCTGCCGATGCAGCGTCTTCTTCGTCATCCCAACCGAATCCAGTGCAGCCTGGCAGCCTGCAACAGGCGCCTCCGGATAAGCGCGTCTTTGGTGTACTTCCCAATTACCGGACAGCCAACATGACGGCTGAATATCACCCAATCACGTCTAAACAAAAGATGACGATTGCGCTGAAAGATACCTTTGACTATCCACTGGTTGGCTTGGGAGCGGCCTACGCTGCGCTCTACCAACTGGAAGATAGCCACCCACAATTCGGTCAAGGCTTTAAGGGCTACTTGAAGCGCTTCGGGACTTCCTACACGGATCAACTCACGGGGAACATGCTAACGGAAGGCATTCTACCCATCGCCTTCAAAGAGGATCCTCGCTACTTCCGCCTGGGCGAAGGAAAAAAATGGCATCGGGCCAGTTATGCGCTCAGCCGCATTATAGTGACGCGCACTGATTCGGGCGGCAGGAGTTTCAACTTTGCAGAAGTGGTTGGCAATGGCGTGGCGGCGGGAATTGGATTGTCCTATTATTCCGACGATCGCGACGTGCCAGACTTTATGCAAAATTGGGGAACGGAATTAGCGACCGATGCCATTTCCCAAGTGCTTAAAGAATTCTGGCCGGATATTAAGCGCCATTACTTTCACCACCGCAATAAAGAAGCCGCCACCGACTAGTGGCCGCCGGCGCTCGTCGCCGGAGCTTCCGGTTGGAAGTGCGTGAGGAACGTTGTATCGAACTCGCCTGCTAGAAATTTCTCGTCCTGCAGAATTTGTTCGTGCAAAGGAATCGTGGTGTGAATGCCGTCGACCACGAACATGCTGAGTGCGCGCCGCATGCGCTGGATGGTTTCTTCGCGATCCTTACCAAAAGTGATTAGCTTAGCCACCAGCGAATCGTAGTAGGGGGGAATCACGCTGTCGGTATAAGCGGCGGTATCTACGCGCACCCCAATCCCGCCAGGCAAATTTAATCCGGTGATGCGTCCAGGCGACGGTGCGAAAGTTTTGGGATGTTCCGCATTGATGCGGCATTCCATAGCCGTGCCCTGAATCTTGATTGGTCCCGTGATGATGTCGCTTAGCTTGTGGCCGGCGGCAATGCGCAGTTGGGCCTTTACCAAATCAATGCCCGTGACCAGTTCCGTTACCGGATGCTCCACCTGAATGCGCGCGTTCACTTCAATGAAGTAAAGATTCTTCTGCGCGTCCATCAAAAATTCCACCGTACCTGCATTGCTGTAGCCAATGCTCTTCATGGCAATGCGCAAACTGTCGGAAATGCGTTTGCGCAGCTCCGGCGTCACACTCGGTGAGGGCGCTTCTTCCAGCAGCTTTTGATGACGCCGTTGGATAGAGCACTCGCGCTCGCCCAAGATTTCCACGTTGCCGTGCTCGTCGCCCAACACCTGGAATTCGATATGGCGCGGCGCCTCCACCAGCTTTTCCATATAAACATCGCCGTTTGAAAAGGCGGCCGCGGCCTCACCCTGCGCTTGCGCCAGCATGCTGGGCATCTCGCTTTCCGAGCGCACAATGCGCATGCCACGCCCGCCGCCGCCGGCTGAAGCTTTCAGCATTACCGGGTAGCCAATTCCTTTGGCCAGGCTCAACGCCTCTTCCGGGCTTCCAATAATCCCTTTAGAACCAGGCAGAATCGGTACACCGGCCGCTTCCATAATGGCGCGCGCGCGTTGCTTCAAACCCATTTCGCGAATCACGTTCGGCTTGGGGCCGATAAACTTGATGCGCGACGCCTCGCACACTTCAGCAAAATTGGGGTTCTCACTCAGAAAGCCATAGCCCGGATGGATGGCTTCCACATTAGTAATTTCCGCCGCGCTAATCACTGCCGGAATATTCAAATAGCTGACTGAACTTTTCGCCGGTCCAATGCAAACTGCTTCATCGGCAAAACGCACGTGCAAACTGTGGCGGTCGGCTTCCGAATAAACGGCAACCGTTTTGATTCCGAGATCGCGGGCGGCACAAATCACGCGAAGGGCTATTTCGCCCCGATTGGCAATTAAAATTTTTCGAAACATGGATGGACCGGATTAATTAAAGCGGCTGAATGGTGAATAGCGATTCACCGTATTCCACGGGCCGGCCGTTTTCCAAATGCTTGGCAACCACTACGCCGCGGACTTCCGCCTCAATTTCGTTCATCAGCTTCATGGATTCGATAATGCACAAAACCGTTTTCGCTTCCACTTGATCACCCGGCTTCACGAATGGCGCTGCGCCTGGCGTAGGCGAGTCGTAATAGGTGCCCACAATGGGCGATTTCACCACAATGTTGCGTTCGTCCTGCTGTTTGGCGGCCGCAGCCGCTAACAGCGCTTCTGGCGTGGCATGGGCGGCTGGCGGAGCAGCGTGAACTCCCGTGGTAGCAAAACTGGCGGGCGGCGCGGCGGCGGGATGCGCGGCGTAACTAGGCGTCTCCGGCGGTCCAAAACTGCCTTTAATGCGCACGCTGTTTTCACCGCGCCGCACTTCTAATTCCGCTATCGCCGTATCGCGCACTACTTGAATCAATTCTTTGATTTCTTCAATCGTCATTCATTCACTCGTGGAATGGGCATTGGCCCTTTTACAGAACCACTAATTCTTTCTTGGTTGGCGTCAGGACTTCGCAGCCCCGTTCTGTCACAACTACCGTATCTTCAATTCGCACTCCGCCGGTCCCCTCTTCATAGACTCCCGGTTCGATAGTTACGGTCATTCCCACTTCGAATTTCACCGCTTCTTTTTTCCCGATCCGCGGACCTTCATGAATTTCCAGGCCCAAGCCGTGTCCGGTCGAATGCACAAACAGTTTATCTAGTCCGTAACCCCGCAGGACCGCGCGCACAGCTTGATCCAACTTAGCGCACGTCATCCCCGGCTTCAATAGGGCCAAGGCGGCTAATTGGCTATCTAGCACGGCTTTATAGATTCGCCGTATCTTCGCATTAGCCTTACCGACTACGTAGCAGCGCGTCATGTCGCTGGCATATCCAGCCACCGTCGCACCCATGTCTATTAATAATAGTTCACCCGCCTCTATGGGATGAGCCGTCGGGTGGGCATGGGGCAAGGCAGTACGGGCGCCAGCCGCTACAATCGTATCGAAAGCAGTACCATCCGCACCCAGCAGGCGCATCCGATAGTCGATTTCCGCCGCCAAATCCAGTTCGGTCATGCCTTGCTGAAAGCGGCCCATCGCCTGTTCCAGCGCGGCTGAATTCAGTTTTACCGAAGTTCGGATGGTCTCAATCTCGTCGGCAGATTTGACCATGCGCAACCGTTCCACCAACCCGCCGAAAGGCTTCAAAGTCAAGCCCTTCAGTAGCTCGGTCAGTTGCCCATAGTCTTCAAAACTCAGGCGGTTGCGTTCAAAGGCGAGAGATTTCAGTTTCAGTCGCTTCACCGTCGCCGCTATATTTTTGGCAAGCGGACCCTTGGCAACACGAATGTCACAATCCACTTCTTGGGCCGATTGTGTCTGGTAACGCGGATCGGTAAAAAAGATGGCGCGCGAGCGGGTGACGAGTAACGCTCCGTTGCTGCCCGTAAAGCCTGTGAGGTAGCGCACGTTCGACAGGGCTGTCGTAAGAAAGGCTTCAGCCTTCGTTTCGTCAGGCTGCGTTCCCTCGTCAAGCAGAGGGATGATACGCGCGCGCCGATCCGCGAAAACAGTATTTTCTTTCAATGGGTGCCTTTTTAGGGTTTCAGTAACAGCTTGCCGGTGGTTTTACGACCTTCCAGATCGCGATGCGCCTGTTCCGCATCGGCCAATGCATAGGTCTTGTGAATCCGCAGCTTGAGCTTTCCTTCGGCGATCCATTTGAACAAGTCCGCTGAGCGCCATTTGAGTTCCGCCGGGTCACTTATATAGTTTCCCAGACTAGGCCGGGTGAGGAACAGAGAACCTTTTTGGTTTAGGATGAGCGGATCAATTTCCCCCACGCCGCCGCTCGATTGGCCGAAACTGGCCATCAAGCCGCGCAGGCGCAGGCAATCGAGACTTTTATAGAAGGTGTTCTTACCAACTGAATCGTAAACCACATCCACTCCCTTGTTATTCGTGATGCGTTTCGTTTCGGCGGCAAAGTCCTGATCGTTATAGAGAATCGTGTGGTCGGCGCCGGCCTCTTTGGCGAGTTGCGCTTTCTCCAGCGTGGAGACCGTGCCGATGACGGTGGCACCGGTAATCTTGGCAATCTGCACGACGAGCGAGCCCGTCCCGCCGGCTGCAGCGTGAACCAGGCAGGTGTTGCCGGCCTTGAGCGCAAACGTGGAATGTGTCAGATAGTGCGCGGTCATGCCTTGCAGCATCACTGCCGCGCCGTCCTCAAAGCTAACGGCCGCGGGCAGTTCGACAAGAAACTGCTGGGGCACGAGCGCGTATTCGGCATACGATCCGCGAGCCATGGCGTACGCGACCCGCTGGCCGGCTTGCCAAGCGGTTACGCCCTTGCCTGCTTTGACGACGGTGCCGGCGGCTTCGCTGCCCAGTCTTACCGGGCTCTCGGGCGCCTTATAGAATCCGGCCCGGAAATAGGTGTCGATGAAATTAACACCAATGGCTTCAATCTTGAGGAGCACTTCGCCATCGGCTGGCTCCGGTATCGGGATGTCAATGAGTTTGAGATTTTCCGGCCCGCCTGTGGGGTCCGCCACAACTGCTTTCATGTAGCTGATTCTACGATGAACCTCCACCCGGTAGTTGCGCGCTATACTCAAGCTGGCTCACGAAATTTCTCACTAAGCCGTCCGTGTACTGCTACTTAAGGCCAGTGCGCGAATTCTCCTATCTCACTTAATCAGGAAAGCTCTAGAGGGATTGGCATGTCTTTAATCAATGGAGATCGGGCTCGCGCTAACAAGGTAAGAAGCAAGCGTCGCGTGCGGCGCAGCGCTTTAAAGCTGATCCGCCGAGTGTCGACGCCGGCGAAAGATGGCCACACCGCGCCAACCGCCGTTCCGCCACCTGCGCATTAACTTCGCGGCGGCTGATACATCGCCTGAGGCCTCTCAGTAAACTCCGCGCAAAGCTCGCCCAACGTCTCATCCGCCAACGCGTCAGTCCGGTTCAGCACCCGTGCGCAGCGATCTTCGACAGATAGGCTTGCTCCATCGCTCAACAATATTTGGTCGGCGAAACTCTGCGGTGCCGCGCCTTCTTCGCAGATGGATGAAGGCA
>Ga0302319_10003647_pt1 | contig 32014 bp, 34 predicted proteins | sample Bog_T0_2_FD_203319 | JGI IMG/M metagenome (GOLD analysis project Ga0302319, IMG submission 203319) | Peat permafrost microbial communities from Stordalen Mire near Abisko, Sweden - Bog_T0_2 | ecosystem: Environmental > Terrestrial > Soil > Wetlands > Peat | place: Sweden: Abisko, Stordalen Mire... | reverse complement strand
CGTAAACTTTGAGCGGTTCACGATCGGTAGACTCACAAACGCCTCCAGGAGCGCTCAAACTTCGGGAGTCCTCCGGCCCAGCCGGAGGATTTCCCAGGGATTAACAGGGCATACGGGCCATGCTCATCCGGCTGCACGGTTAAATGATCCGGCGTATCATTCAAGGTGTAACCCGGCTTCGGCACCGCATCAAAGCGCTCCACAATCGTAAACGGCCGGCCCGCCACCAACGGGTCCTGATTCAATTCATCCGCCGCCGCCGCCGTCCCGAGTATATAATCCGTGCCCGTAAGCTGCCAGAAACGGAAATACGGAGAACAACTCCCGGCATAAGATAAGACCTTCAGGGTGTTCAGGTAGGCGGACAGGTCCTCCGGCATCCGCGGCATGTCCACGATGTCCAAGGTCTGGATGTTATAATAGGGAAAAACCTGCGGCAGCCATTGGTAACGAAACAGACGTTTCAGATAATCCGTGCTCTGCAACCACTGGCCCGGCAGGCTCGTCACCCGGTGCTCATGCGGCTCGTCCCGCAAGCGGTCCACCACCGGATTGCTGGCGTATTTGTCCTGATAATCCCAAATCACCACCCACGGCAGATTCGCCCGCACTCCGCCGAAGGCGCCGCTGAAGATCGCGGCCATCAGCCCCATCGACAGCGCCAAAAACAATACGAACCAGCCCACCTGATGCACGCAGAAACTGCTCATCAACATCACGTCGTAATCGTGGAACCACACCGTCAGCAAATAATCCTCAAACTGTTCACGCGCCGCGCCAAAGCGCATCCAGCCCAGCAACGACAAAGCCAGAACCACGCCGCAACCCTGCAACCAAAGCCGCCCCGTCCGGTCAGTTTTCGGCGGAGCCACCTCCTTCGCCGGCCGGGCCGGCACCGGCGGTTTTACCGCACCAGATATTTGCGCCACAACCCATCCACCCCGTACCCAAACAGCACGACCAAAATGAAGCTCACCAGATAGATGAATTTGACCGGATTCCGGATCGTGGAAAAATAAGGCAGCGCATAGACCAGCCGGTAAAACGGCGCGAACCGGCCGAGCGCCAATAAAAATGAACCCAACGCCAGCACCAGCCAGAACCAAAGCCACCGCCGTTGCTCCATACTGAAAACCGAATCCCGCCGTCGCAACGCTTGCCAGCCCGCCCACAACCCCACCATCACCACCAACACCCCGGCATAATTACCGCCGCCGAAATAACGGACAAACCCCGGCGGCACCGATGTCCCCTGCCGGCCGTTATCGAGAAATCGTTGCACTGCCGGACTTTGGCCCACCGCCCACCAGTATGCCGCCCCATCCGGCGAATCCATCCGGTAACCAAACAGACCCGGCACTACCAGCCCCGCCGCTTCCAATGGCGGCAGGCTCCACTGCGTCGCCCAGTCCCACCGCGAATCCTTCGTTTGTTCATCCTGCTCCCGTGCCCACCACCCCGGTGATGGACGTTTGCACCAGCGACGACACCGTCTGCGCGGCCATAAACCCGGCGCACGCCGTCACCAACGTCAGCCGGCCCGCCCCCCAAAGCAGTTTTTGCCGCCCCGTGCCGCCCCCCAGCCACGCCTGATACAGGATGAAGGCCGTCACATAAAGACTGTAGATGGCCCCCACATCAGCCCCGTCCACCACCCCCAGGCCCACCGACGTCCCCGCCAGGGCCACCCGCCACCAACGCAGCCGGGGATTGGTGTCCACCAAGGTCGCCAGGGCAAAAAAACTCAGGGCCGGCACCATTACATGCGCCGCCACCCCCCCAGCACGCCACGGAAAAAAACATGAATTCAACGCCGCCGCCAGCCCGCCCAACCAACAGGCCGCAGGCACCAGCTTCAACCGGTTAAAAAAATACCACGCCCCCAGCCCCAACAGGACCAGCGAAATCAGGGCATACAGTTTGGAAAACCAGACCGGTTTGAGCAGATACTGCAACACCAGGCTGATGCTGGGCGAAGCCGTGCCATTATTGAAACCAATGCTGTTCAAGTCCCCCCAACAGCCCGTAAACCGCTCCGGCAATTGATGACACTGCGCCATCAGCCGGCCCAGCGGGCCGTCGTTCGAAAACAACGTGTGATTCGGCGCGAAGTCCCCGTGGAACATCGCCGCCAGCACCGCCACCAGCAGCAGCAACATCAACCCCGGTTCCCAGCCCCGGTTATATTTGGCCGCACCTCCCGGATTCATGCCTGGGCGCAGGTTCTGCAACCGGCTTGCGGGACACCGGCCGGCATCCGCCCCGGCAACGCTTGGGGCGACGACGTTTGGGTTACGCTCCAATGACTCAGATCGCGCCCCAACAATTCACTCAATCGCTCCACCTCCGGCGTAAATTCTTTCTTCAACTGGCGCCGTAATTCCCCCTCCTGCGGCGGCCGCTTCTCCGGCCGGGAATTCAGTTGCATGACCTTTGACTCCGCTTGTTGCAACGCTGCAAACAACCGGGCCGGCAGCCACGCGTGCAGCGCCACCGCCGTGCCCCGCACCAGCGGATCGCTCATCAAATTCCGTAACCACGGTAGCCGCACCCGCTGGCTCCCGTTGATCACCGGGAATCCTTCCGTCACCCGGGTCGGTTTCACACTCAGAAAATTAAGCACCTGCCGGTAAACCCCCTGCGTGTTCGCGGCAAAATCATCATACAATACCACCTGCACCCGCACCCGGCCAAACATATCAAAGTACCGCTGTACTTGCTCGGTGAAGCGCGCCACCGCGTGATACTGCAAGCCCTGCCGGAAATAAGTGTGCCGCGTAAATCCCCGGCCCGCCCGCCGCCCGGGCTCCGCCGCCAGCGCCTGTTCAAAGGTCGGCAGATGTTCATTGCCATCCACGCGAAACTGATAGTACAACGCATGCAGCATCTCCGTCGGTTCCCGCAGCATGATGACAATCCGCGCCTTCGGATTGAACGCCTTGATTTCCGCCGCCGCCCCTTCCTAATAAAGACTCCATACCGACGCCTCCCCCGCCCTGGCCCGGCCGTTGCCCGCCGCAAACTCTTTTAAATAATCGGCGTGTTGCCGCCGAAAAATTTGCGGGCCATAATGCAAATCCCGCCAAAAAAAATGCATTTCCTTGCGCGCCATGAAAACATCCGGATGCCGCGCCAGATACTCCGCCATCGCCGTCGTGCCGCACTTGGGCGCACCCACAATGAAAAAATCCGGCTTCCGCTGCAGCGCGGACCGGACCTTGCGTTTGACTTCAGACCGATACCAGCTTCGTAAATTCATATTTTACAAGCAGTTGCCGCGCCCGGGCCGCCAAACAATTTTCGGCTCCGCCCATCTCATGACCTCTGCCCCAAGCGTCATGCGATGAGTTCAATCTAAATCGCACCTGAGGGGATGTCAATTTGTAATTACTTAATTTGCAATTACTTAGAATATTAAATAGGGTTGTCCATCGGTGCCGCATGCGCGCGTAAAAAAATAAACAGTTCGTGCATTGCAACCGCCCAATCCCTAATCATCATGGTCTGTTAATAAAATGTAATTGTCTATTATACAATAATTTACATTAACCCATCCGGCTTGACGGTCAAAATCGGATGAATCAACCTCTCCTTGCCGGCCCCGCCAAATGACATCCCGGTGCCGCAACTTTAATCTTTGAACCGTCCCCGCCTATCTTTAATCTTTCCCTTTATGGCTGTGAATGAAATCAACGTGAAATATGTCGCCCACCTGGCGCGCCTCGGGCTTTCTCCCGTGGAGGAGCAGACCATGGCCGCCCATCTCGGCGGCATTCTGGGCTACATCGAAAAATTGCAGGAACTCAACGTCACCAACGTCGAGCCCACCGCCCACGCCGTCCCCATGGTCAATGTCACCCGGCCCGATGTCGTCCGCCCCTCGCTGGACCACGCCGCCGCCATGGCCAACGCCCCCGCCCAGGCCAACGGCCTCTTCCTCGTTCCCAAAATCGTCGAGTAACCGCCATGCTCAACCAAGCCACCATTGCCGGCCTCACCGCCCGCCTCGCCCGCCGCGAAATCTCCGCCCACGACCTCACCCGTGCTTGTCTCGACCAGATCGCCCGCGTGGACGGCACCGTGCACGCCTTCATCAGTCACGACCCCGCCGATGCCCTCGCCCAGGCCGACACCATCGACCGGGAGATCGCCGCCGGTGCGACCCTTGCGCAGAAGCCGCTCCTCGGCATCCCCATCGGCATCAAGGACGTTCTCGCCGTGAAAAACCAACCGCTCAACTGCGGCTCCAAAATCCTTGGCGATTATCGTTCCCCCTACAACGCCACCGTCATCCAGAAACTGAAGGCCGCCGGCGCCGTCGTCTTTGGCCGGCTGAACATGGATGAATTTGCCATGGGCAGTTCCACCGAAACCTCCGCCTTCGGCCTCACCCGCAATCCCTGGGATCCCGCCCGCATACCCGGCGGCTCCTCCGGCGGTTCCGCCGCCGCCGTCGCCGCCGATGAAGCCATCGCCACGCTCGGCTCGGACACCGGCGGTTCCATCCGCCAGCCCGCCGCCCTCTGCGGCTGTGTCGGCCTCAAACCCACCTACGGCCGCGTTTCCCGTTACGGCCTGGTCGCCTTCGCTTCTTCCTTGGACCAGATCGGCCCCTTCACCAAGGATGTCCAGGACGCCGCGTTGCTGCTCCGCGTCATCAGCGGCCATGACCCGCTGGATTCCACCAGTGTCCCCCAGCCGGTCCCTGATTACCCCGCCGCCCTGGACGGCAATATCCGCGGCCTGAAGCTCGGCCTCCCCCGCGAATACCTCATCGGCGGCCTCGACCCCGAGGTGAAGTCCGCCGTCGATGCCGCCTTGAAGCACTACGCCTCGCTCGGCGCGGAAATCATGGATATTTCCCTGCCCCACACCGATTACGCCGTCGCCACTTATTACATCATCGCCACCGCCGAAGCCTCCGCAAATCTCGCCCGGTTCGACGGCATTCGCTATGGCCGCCGCGTGGATGGCACCGACCCGCTGGAACTCTACGCCAAAACCCGCGGCGCCGGCTTCGGAGCCGAGGTCAAACGCCGCATCATCCTCGGCACCTACGTCCTCAGCAGCGGCTACTACGACGCCTATTATTTGCGCGCCCAAAAAGTCCGCACCCTCATCCGCAACGACTTCCTCAAGGCCTTTGAGACCGTGGACGCCATTGTCACGCCCACCACCCCCACCGCCGCCTTTAAGATCGGTGAAAAATCCGGCGACCCGTTGCAGATGTATCTGTCCGACATCTTCACCATCTCCTGCAATCTCGCCGGTATCAGCGGCATCAGCCTCCCCTGCGGCTTCACCACCGCGCCCAAGCTGCCCATCGGCCTGCAACTCCTCGGCAAACCCTTCGGCGAAGCCACCCTGCTGAAACTCGCCCACGCCTACGAGCAAACCACCCCTTGGCACCGCGAACGTCCCGACCTGTCCCAACTCGGGAAACTCTGATTCTATTTGACGCCACCAGCCGGACAATCGAAGCTAAGTTAAATGGACGAGCACGAACTATCGCAGCGACCCTACGACCCCTATGGCCGGCCGATTGAGCCGACCTTCGGGCAAAAGATAAAGAAGTTCCTCGGCCCCATCGGCGTAGGCATTTTCGCCGTTCTCAAGTATCTCAAATTCCTCCTGCCCTTTCTGAAGACCGGCCTTTCCATGCTCCTCTCCATCGGGGTTTATGGTCTGATTTGGGGCTGGCAATTCGCCGCCGGTTTCGTGTTGTTGATCTTCATCCACGAATGCGGTCACTTGATCGCGGCCAAACGCTTGGGTCTGAAGGTCGGAGCCCCCGTTTTCATTCCGTTCATGGGTGCGCTCATCGCCCTCAAGGAGGCGCCCCGCAACGCCTGGATCGAGGCCAAGGTCGGCATTGGTGGGCCGCTGCTCGGCACCGTCGGCGCGGTCCTGTGCGAACTCATCTATTTCACCACCGGCAACCTCATGTTCCGGGCCCTGGCCTACACCGGCTTTTTCCTCAACCTCTTCAACCTCGCGCCCACCGGCTTTTTGGATGGCGGCCGCATAGTCACCGCCCTGTCCCCCTGGCTCTGGCTCGTGGGTTTTGGTGTCATGGTCTGGCTGTTCATCTACTCCCTGCCGTACTTCAATTTCCTGCTCATCCTCATTATTATCTTCTCCGTGCCGCGGCTCTTTTCCCTCTTCCGTCGCCGCTCCGAAGCCGAGCAACGCTACTATGAAGTCACCCCCGCCCAACGCTGGATCATGGGTGCCCTGTATTTTGGCCTCATCGCCTTCCTCGTGATTTGCATGGCCGTCACCCACATCGATCCCAACGACCTCCAGCAGAACCAATAAATCGCGGCCTTAAGCCGATTAAACCCGTTCCGCAAAACCCGCCTGCAAGATCGCCTTCAGCAGTTGTGGCCCAACATTCGCATTCACCATGATCACCACGCCGGCACCGGTTTCCGCCATGCCCATCAGCATCGCATCAAACCCCTTGTTCCGTCCGGAATGATGAAAGTGCAACGCCCGCCCCGTGCCGCTGACCAACGGTCCCAGCCCATACGCCCCCGCCTGGGGCGTCAACATTTCCCGCGTAAGTTCAGCCGATAAAATCGCCCCGGCGTGCCCGGCGTAAGCCTGCTGGATACCCATTATATAACACGCCAGATCCGCCGCCGTCGTCCACAGCCCCGCCGCCGCCATTTCCGGATAAATATACGCGCCTCCGGGAACCGGCTGACCATCCGCCCCATGCCCCAGCGCGGCACCGGCCGCCAACCGCTCCGGTAACGGCTGCGCAAACGTGCTCGCCGTCATCCCCAGCGGTTCCAGCACCAGCTCCCGCATCAATTCCGGGAAAGACCGTCCCGCAACCTCCACCAGCAACTGTTGCAGCACCGTATATCCGCCGCCTGAATAACGCGGCTCCACCCCGGACGCGACCACCAGTCGGATCGCCTGCGTTTTCGCCGGGGCAGTGCCATTAAGCACCTCCACCAGCGTCGGTAACGCTTCGCCCGCCGCATACCCAGGAAACCCATGCTGCGAAAACCCCGCGTTATGACACAGCAACCGGCGCAACGTCACCCGGCCCGCCACCCCCGCATTTGCGGCCGGAACCTTCCAGCCCTGCAACCTCCAGTACACCGCCTCATTCAGCGCCAGCCGGCCCTGCTCCACCAACCGCAGGACCGCCAGCGCCGTCAGACATTTGCTCACCGAGGCCGCTTGGAATAACGTCGCCGGCGTCACCGGATGCTGCTCCATCCGATCGGTGAAACCATATCCCTGCGCCTTGACCACCCGGCCCGCATGGCTAATCGCCAGCGACAAGCCCGGGACACGGTGCTCCCGCAACTGTGCCGCCACGAATCCATCCAAGGAATCGCTCATGATGATCAGTTCCCGGCCGTCGTCACCACCCCGGCCAAAGGTTTTTGATAAGAATACAATCTCGTTCCACGAAATCAGGGCGATGTGGGCGCCGGAGCTGTGACCGGCGCCGGCTTCAGATACCACGACTTCAACTCCGCGCCCGGCTCCCGGCCCACAATGATCAACTGATGCGCCCCCGCCGTGAGCGTGAACACCTTCGGCGCAAATTCATCGGCGGAATCCGTCCCGCCTCCGCGCCAGTTCGCCAGCCGCGGTTCAAACCCGTGCGTCACCTCCACGTCCCAGATCATGTCCGGATCCTGCGGGGCCGCGTCGATGTTCACAAAAAACGAATTCGAACTTTCGTCCGGCGCATTGATCACCGTGGCGATCTCATACTTCCCCGCATTCGTGACCGTAAAATTAAACACCGCCTTGCCCCCCACGGTCAGTTCCGCCTGGTCCCCCGTCAGCACCAGATAATCATTCGTCACCACCAGCGGTGCCGTCACCACCGCGTTCGTGGCCACAAACACCGGGCTGGCCGCCATCACGGGCGGAGTCGCGCTGGCGGCGGCATTTGGTGTGGCCTCCTGGGCCGGCACCGTGGTGGATAATGTGACGCTTGCAATGATAAGGGTTAACAATTTCTGGGTATTCATGGGTTTAAGTGGTGACACCCATGGTCTAACAGGAATTTCCCGGCCTAGTCAAATAAATATGCCGCCGAAAAAATATATTTTTTACCGCTCATTCACTCATGCTTTTCGGCCGGACTTGAACCGGGGCGGTTCCTCGCGCAGCACGCCGTCAGCCTCCGTTTCGCGCGGTGCCGGCGAAACGAATATGACGCCGTGCGCGGCGGCTTCGTGCTCGCGCTCACGGACGTAATCGAAAAGCTGCTGCAAGTTGTAATTGGTCTCCCGCGCCAGTTCCTCGCGTGTTCGCCGGATTTCAGCCAGAATGGGGTTTGGTTTCATGGTTCAAGTTCCAGTAAATCAAATGGTGTGCATATCGCCGGACAGGACCAGCCTGCCCGGGCGCAGAGGCGTTCAATCTGCCGGCTGATGGCAATGTTATGAATATGAGTGCAATTCCAAGTCAGCAATATGTCCATTTGGTGCACGGCGGCCACCGCAATGTGTGAGGCATCCACCGCAGCCTTGGCGGGGGACCAGGCCGGCGCGAAGAATTTCGGCAGCAAGTTCGCGAACGTCTTCCGTGGCCGTTAGGCGCGGCAATCCCTGCAGTACTGTCGCCCGCGCCGCTGTTACCACCATTTCTCTGTCGCAACCTGCTGGCCATGCAGAATGGCGTCCCGGCTGGCCCGCGCCACCTAATAATTGGGAATGGTCGTTTCGAGATAGAGCCGGAGTTCATTTGCATGCCTGACAAACATCTTCAGGTTGTGGCCACACTAGCACGGAAACCCAATGGTTGCAAAAGTTTTTGGCTCCACCAGATTGCCAAAATATAACATTCGATAAAAAATCCGGGTGCATCCCCGCCCGACATTGCCTACACTCCCCCCATGGAATACGAAGCGGTCATCGGTCTGGAAACCCACGTCCAGCTCAACACCAAGTCAAAAATGTGGTGCGGCTGCGCCAATGCCTACGGTGCCGAGCCCAACACCCAGGTCTGCCCCATTTGCCTCGGCCTCCCCGGTGTCCTCCCCGTCCCGAACGACGAGGCCCTCCGCAAAACCGTCCTCACCGGCTTCCTCCTCAATTGCGAGATCCCCTGCCATGCCAAGTTCGACCGCAAAAATTATTTCTACCCCGACGCCCCAAAAAATTACCAGCTCACCCAGTACGATAAACCCTCCACGGCCAACGGCTTCGTCGAATTCGAATTTCAAGGCGGCCTCGCCCGCGTCCGCATCACCCGCGCCCACCTCGAGGAGGACGTCGGCAAGAGCTTCCACTTCGACCGCCACAGCGGCGTCGATTTCAACCGCGCCGGCGTCCCCCTCATGGAGATCGTCTCCGAGCCCGACCTCACCAGCCCCGACATGGCCTGCGAATACCTCAACGCCCTCAAGGACATCCTCCTCTATGGCGGCGTCAGCGATTGCGACATGGAAAAAGGCATGGTCCGCTGCGATGTCAATGTCTCCGTCCGCCCCGTCGGCACCACCCCCCTCGGCGCCAAGATCGAGATCAAGAACATGAACAGCTTCTCCGGCGTGCGCAAGGCCCTCGAATACGAGATCCCCCGCCAAATTTTCGTCCTCAAGAGCGGCGGCCAGCTCATCCAGTCCACCCGCCGCTGGGATGACGCCGCCGGCATCACCGAGGAGATGCGCACCAAGGAACACGCCCACGACTACCGCTACTTTCCCGAGCCCGACATGATGCCCCTGGCCCCCACCGACGCCTGGCTCGCCGAAGTCCGCCAGCGCATCGTCGAGCTCCCCCTCGCCCGCAAACAACGCTTCATCCGCGACTACGCCCTGCCCGCCGCCGATGCCGAAGTCTTCAAAAACAACGTCGCCCTCGGCGATTACTTCGAGTCCTTGCCCAAGGCCTCCGTCCCGCCCAAGGCCCTCGCCAACTGGGTCATCAACAACCTCCAGGCCCGCCTCGCCGAGACCAACGAACGCGAAAAATCCGAGCAGGCCGCCCTCGGCCTCGAACCCGTCGACCAGCAATTGACCACGCTCAAGGATTTAAAATTCCCGACCGCCGCCCTCCCTGAGCTGGTCGTCCTCGTCGAGAACAAGACCATCGGCAACGCCGCCGCCCAGCAGGTCTTCGCCGAAATGTTCGCCACCGGTCGCGCTCCCGCTGATATCGTCCGCGAAAAAGGCCTTGCCCAGGTCAGCGACACCGGAGCCATCGAGAAATTCTGCGACGAAGCCATCGCCGCCAATCCCAACCCTGTCGCCGACTACCGCGCCGGCAAAACCGCCGCCCTCAACGCCCTCAAGGGTTACGTCATGAAACTCTCCAAAGGCAAGGCCAACCCCGCCCTCGCCGGCGAAATTTTGGAACGCAAACTGAAAAGTTAGGCCTTCTCATTTAATCCATTCCCGATCAGCCACTTGGCTTGGTGGTCTTAAAAACCAACGTTTCCAAGGCTACTTCCTGCCCGTTTGAAAAAAATTCAACTTACACAAATCAAAATCTGCCTAATCTGTTGGTCTAAATTTAGTTGCCAATCTCCCGTTTGCTGCTAAGTTACATAGGTTTACATATGTCATTTCAGTCACGTTTGTTTAAAACGGCTTTGCCGTGGTTAGGCTGCCATGAGTAAATCCCGCAAACACGAGGCCGCCCAGGCCACCAATGTCATCCAATTCAATCTGGCCGGCCTCATCATCTTCAGCCTCGCGCTGATCATCGGGGCCTCCCTCATCACCTTTAAATTGGCCCCCAAATCCGCCCGTCCCCTCGTCGAAAGCCTCGCCGTCGATCCCAAGGACAAATCCCGCTCCGCCCACGCCGGTCCCTGGGGCACCCTCATCAACCGCGACATCGAGCTCGAACGCCCCGTCGAATTCCTCAACGCCGAAGTCTCCAGCACCCAGCCCGAAACTTGGTGGTTCAAGGGTCAGAAGCCTGCGGAAGTGAGATCCCTGCTTCTTCAGGACGGCCTGACCACCGCCCAGGCGGACGCTGTGCTCGCTTCCGGAAACTATACCGAATATCAGTCCGGCACCCAAATCCGCCCGCCCGCCGATTTCCTGCTGTCGCTTGCTCCCGCCGCCCGTAGCAAATTATATACCGTCCTCCAGGGCCTGGGCGTGAATGTCTACCTCGACTACCCCTACATCTTTCCCGGTGACCTGCTCGCTTCCATCTACGCCTCCCCGCAAATAAATATCGACGACCTCGCCCTGCTCAAACAGCTCGTTTATTACAACGCCAACATCGCGCAAATGTCCGACTACGAGCTCCTCCTCCAGAAAATCCCCACCATCGAACGCCGCGTCGCCATGGCCAAGGCTCTCTCCCGCCAGCATGCCGTCTTTGCCGCGCTCGCCGTCAATGCCGACACCGATATCGACAAAATTGCCGCCTACTGGGGCAACATCCCCAATGTCCGGTTCGTGGACATTCGTCCCCTCCTCGAGGCCCTCAAAGCCCTGCCCGAGGGCGGCAATCTCAGCCTGTTTTATCTCCTCCCCAAGTTTGCCCGCGACCGCCTGTACACCTATCCCCTGCCCCCTCATCCCGGCGATCCCATCTTGGATTGCCATTGGACCACCTTTAACTTCAGTAATGAAACGCCCGATAACCGTTTCAACGACCCCACTTACGCCGTCCAATACATCTCCCAGAATTATTATCAGATTTCCGCCCCCTCAATGTATGGGGACGTCCTGCTCCTGATGAACGACAAGAACGAGATCAAACATTCCGCCATGTTCCTCGCCGATGACCTCGTCTTCACCAAAAATGGCAACAACTACCGGCAGCCTTGGATGCTCATGCACATCCCCGACCTGCTCGCCACCTACCCGGCCAATCCTCCCATGCACGCCGTTTACATCCGCAACAAGATTGATTAACCTGCGATGTGAGTCACAAAAGCGACCGCATTGCCGAACTGATCAAATCCTTCCAAGGACGCCACTACGACGCCCATTATCTGGGCTATTTCGACTGCTTTAATTCCCAGCAGTTCTACGAAGCCCACGAAGTGCTCGAAGACCTCTGGCTCGCCGATAAACACGGCCCCAATGGCGATTTCTACAAAGGCCTCATCCAACTCGCCGGCGCCTACGTCCATCTCCAGAAAAACCGGCTCCGCCCCGCCGCCGCCCTCTTCAACCTCACCCGCGCCAACCTCGCCAAATACCCTCTCCGCCACGAAGGCCTGGACCTCGCCGCCCTCACCCGGCTCATCGACGAATGGCTCCACGCCCTCGCCGCCGACCATTTTACCCGCAACCCTTTGACCGACACCAACGCCCCACAACTCACCCCCGCCCCGCCCGCTTTGCAACCATGACCCCCCAACGCATCATCCTCGCCGGCGGCAACGGCTTCATCGGCCGCGCCCTCACCCTCGAACTCCGTCGGCGCGACTATCAGGTCATCATCCTCACCCGCTCGCCCCGGCCGCGCAACGACGACATCAAAGAAATTGCCTGGGACGGCCAGAACCCCGGCCCCTGGACCCAATCCCTCGATGGTGCCGCCGCCATCGTCAACCTCGCCGGCCACAACATCAACTGCCCGCACACCCCCGCCAACCTCGCCCTCCTCACCGCCTCCCGCGTCAACTCCGTCCGCGCCCTCGCCGCCGCCCTGCCCACGCTCGCCCAACCGCCCCGCGTCTGGGTCCAGGCGAGTGCCATCGGATATTATGGCGATACCGACGATCAAATCTGTACCGAGACCAGCCCCGCCGACACCGGCCCCCTCGCCGATATCTGCTGCCATTGGGAAGACGCCTTTCAAGCCATATCCGAGCCCCGTCCCCGAAGCGTCCTCCTCCGCATCGGCTTCGTCCTCGGCCGCGATGGCGGAGCCCTGCCCGTGTTGAATAAACTGACCCGCGCCTTTCTCGGCGGCGCCGTCGGCACTGGCCGGCAATATATAAGCTGGATCCACCTCGCCGACCTCACCCGCATGTTCGTCGCCGCCCTCGAGGAAGACCTCACCGGCACCTACAACGCCGTTGGCCCCAACCCGGTGACCAACGCCGCCTTCATGAAAACCCTGCGTGCGGCCTGGCACCGGCCCTGGAGCCCGCCCGCCCCCGCCCTCGCCGTGCGCCTCGGCGCCCGCCTCATACGCAGCGAAGGCACCCTCGCCCTCATCAGCTCCCGCTGCCTCCCCGAACGCTTCTCAGAACGCCGCTTCCAATTTGAGTTCCCCCAACTCGCCCCCGCCCTCCACAACCTCTGCCATCTTTGAATGGTGTAACACCGCGACGTCTACGAACCTCCGTCCTTGCAACGATACGTAGCGCAGGTTTCCAAACCTGCCGTATCGCCGATTTCCCAATCGGCGGACCGAACATCCTCGACCGGTTCAAGTGGGGCACCGACAGCCTGAACGGCCCGTGCCCCATTCACAAAGGGAGCAACCCCACGCAGTTTCGCATCAGTATCAGTAAGAGCGTCTGAAATTGCTTCAGCGAGTGCAAGCATGGCGGCAACGTCCTCGACTTCATCGCCAACATGGACAAGGTGAGCAGCCGCAACGGATCGCCGATCACTTGGAGGAAGCCGACCGCAACTTAACAGAAAAATCGGCCTTGCTTGATGCCCACCGGCGGGAAATGGCCAAGGTCAGGGAATCCATGCACCAGACCCACGAGCTTTACCTCAACAAGCAGATTTCCGGGAACGGCTTGCGCGACCTCTACGCCCCCGCCGAGGAACGGATGACGCAGTTGCAGGCCGAACTGCCCAAACTCGAAGCCGAGGTTGATTTCCTGAAGGTGAACAGGCTCTTGGCGGACGACGTGCTCCACGAGGCCGGATCGCTTTACGAAAACTGGCCTTCCATGCCCCCGGCGGACAAACGCAAAATCGTCGAAGCCCTGATCGAAAAGATCGAAATCGGCAACGGCGAAATCGACATAACCTTCTCGCACATGCCATCTTCCGAAGAACTTTGCAAAAGCCAGCAGAGGAGAGGGCCGGGGTGAGGGCGGACGCGCTCTGTTCCCGCAGGGACATAATTCCATCCCCGGTTCATGGGGAGGCGGATGTATACTGGCGTAAGCCCAATTATTATTACCATGCTTCATTCCTCAAAATAATTTCCTCGCCTCCTCCCCGCCAAATTGCCAGTTTCCCGCCATGAATTTCGCCCCTATACGCCATTACCGCCTGGCGTTTTTCCTCTCCAGCCTCACCCTGGCCGCCACCCCATCGCCGGCCACCTCAGCGGCATCCGCACCTATCGCGGCAACGAATTCATGCTCGACCAGCCCTGCCCCAGCCTCCGCGACGGCCTCAAAATCTTTGCCCACGACCCCCTCATCTCCGTCCCCGGCACCAAGTTCACTTATTCCTCCTACAACTGGAACGTCCTCGGCGTCATCATGGAAACCGTCACGCACCAACCCTACCTCGACTACATGCAGGCTAACGTGCTCCAACCATTGAGCCTCACCAATACCGGCCCCGACCTCGCCGGCGTCACTGATCCCCGCCGCACCCAGTTCTACGAAACCGACGCCGCCGGCAACTTCATCGTCGCCCCGCCCGTCGATTGCAGCTACAAATGGCCCTCCGGCGGCTTCCTCTCCACCGCCGGCGACATCGCCCGCTTCGGCTCCGCCATGAGCCGCCCCGGCTTCCTCCAGACCAACACCCTCCAGATCCTCTTCACCAGCCAAACCGCCCTCACCGCCACCAACAGCCGGCCCACCCATTACGGCATCGGCTGGTTTGTCGGCCGCACTATCCTCTACCACGGCGGCGACTCCATCGGCGGCACCTCCATGCTCCTGCTCCTGCCCGCCCGCCACACCGTTGTCGCCATCCTCTGCAACCGCGGCCACCTCACCTTCAGCGGAACGCCGGCCCACCCCGTCATCACCCCCAAAACCGACCTCAACCTCGCCCCCACGCCCAACAAATCGCCCAAACCTTCGCCCCCCTGGACACCCAGCCCTGACCCCCACAGCCCTCAAAAAAACGCCTTACCACAATCTTATTGCACATGACTTATGGAGTGCGCCGGCAGCCTGTCCGCCGTAGACGGCGCTTTCGTCAACCAACCACACACCCTGCCCCGGCCTTTTCCTTCAGATTTCTCTCTCCCCTCTTCGAGCCCGCACCCTGCACTTTTAGTTTCGTATATTAAATTTCAAAAATTCATCGCAGTTTAACCTCAAAACGCTATACGTAAACGTCATAAACCATTAAAAACAAAACGATTACGCATAAAACGCACCTCGAAACAGCTTAAGCTATTGCCATTCTTTAACTTACGCAATTTTCAGATATTTTTTATATAATATTACACACTCACCGGAGGCCCGTCGTACGGGATTTCCGGCTATTCCGGCCTAAAAAAAATCGGGACCCCGATTCTGCAAGGTTGCCCCCCGGTCGAAAATGCATAGACTATGGGCCGTGAAATCCAAAGGCATGGTCTATCTGGTCGGTGCCGGCCCCGGTGATCCGGGCCTCCTGACGTTGCGCGGCGCGGAACTCCTCCTCCGCGCCGACGTCGTCCTCTTCGACGTCCTCGTCAACCCCGCGCTCCTCCGGCTCGTCCCCGCCACCGCCGAACTCATCTCCCGCCGCACCGGCACCGGCGCCCCCCGCCCGCAGGCCGAGCTCAACGACCTCATGCTCGCCCGCGCCCGCGAGGGCAAGTGCGTCGTCCGCCTCAAGGGCGGCGACCCCTACATCTTCGGCCGCGGCGGCGAGGAGGCGAGCATACTGGCCGCCGCCAAGATCCCCTTCAAGGTCATCCCCGGCGTCTCCGCCATCACCGCCGTCCCCAACTACGCCGGCATCCCGCTGACCCACCGCGAACACTGCTCCAGCTTCACCGTCTTCACCGGCCATGGCGACGCCACCGCCGACACCACCCAATTGCGCTACGACCAGATTGCCAAAATCCCCGGCACCAAGGTCGTCCTCATGGGCACCGAGCAACTGACCGAATGGACCAAGTCGCTCATCACCCACGGCCTGCCCCCGGAAACCCCCGTGGCCATCATCCAGCAGGGCACTACCGGCTGCCAGAAATCCGTCGCCGGCACGCTCGCTACCATCGCCAAGCTCGCCGCCGACCATAAGATTGCCCCCCCTGCCCTCACCATCGTCGGCGACGTCGTAAAGCTCCGCAGCAAACTCAACTGGTATGAAAACCTGCCGCTCTTCGGCCAGCGCATCGTCGTCACCCGCCGCACCGAACAGGCCGGATCCTTCGCCCATCGCCTCACCGAACTCGGCGCCGACGTGCTCGAAGTCCCCACCATCTGCATCGAGCAAACCACCCGCCGCGAGGAACTCGTGGACATGCTGCTCGAACTCAACTCTTACGACTGGCTGGTGTTCACCAGCACCAACGGCGTGACGTCCTTCTTCGAACTGTTCTTCAAACGCTTCAAGGACATGCGCGACATCGGCGGCGCGCGCATCGCCGCCGTCGGCCCGGCCACCGCCGCCAAATTGCAGGAACTCCATTTGCAGGTGGACCTGCAACCGGAGGAGTTTACCGGCCGCAAAGTCGCCGAGGCCTTTGAGAAATATGAAACGGTGGAGAATCTGAAGATGTGCCTGCTCCGTGCCGAGGCCGCGAACAAGGACCTCCCGCTGGGCCTGCAGGAACTCGGTGCCATCGTCGATGACATCGCCGTGTATCGCACCGTTCCGGAGCTGGACGACCACACCGGCGTGACTGCCCGGCTTCTCGAAACCGGCGCGGACTGGGTCACCTTCACCAGCAGTTCCACCGTGGAGCATTTCCACGCTCGCTTCGATCTGCCCAAACTGTTGAAACAATTCCCCCAACTAAAGACCGCCTCCATCGGCCCCGAAACCACCAAGGCGATTCAGGCCCTGGGATTGCAACCAATGCTGGAAGCCAAGACTCATACCACCGAAGGGTTGATTACCAGCTTGTTGAAGGCGGTCAAAGAATAGGATATTGAACTGGGCGCCGGCAGGTTATGCCCTTCAAGAAAATACCCTGACTGAATGAAACTTTACGAGCGTCCGATTTGACATTAACATCCATCCATCAAATGAAAACATTTTCGTCTACCTTTGTATTTTCCCTGTTATTCGGTCTGAGTGCCGGTTTCATCTCCACCGCCGGCACCCAACCGACCAACGGATCGGCCCACACACCCGTTTTGGAAATCAACGCCGGCCAGGTCGCCGGTCAATCCAGCCCCACCTTGTATGGGATGATGACCGAGGAAATCAATTTTGCCTACGAAGGCGGTCTCTACGGCGAACTGCTCCGCAACCGCTCCTTCAAAGCCAGCCCCACCGAACCCATTTATTGGGAACCGGCCAATGGTGCCGTCCTGTCTCTGGACTCTAACCAACCACTGAACGCCGCCCTGAACGTCAGCCTTAAACTCGACGCCAGCAAAGCCTCCATGGATGCCCCCGCCGGTTTTTCCAATGAGGGTTTTTGGGGCATTCCCTTTCGGCCCAACACCACCTACCACGCCTCGTTTTACGCCCGGACCGATGGCAGTTTTTCCGGCGTGGTGACCGTGGCTCTCGCCGGCAATGCCGATGGCAAAATCAACACCGTGACCGCCCAGGTCGGGCCCCTGGCCTCGGAATGGAAAAAATATGAGGTCACCCTGACCACCAAGGATGTGCCCACCACCAAGCATACGACCTTCCTCATCACCGTCAATCAGCCCGGCACCCTGTGGTTCAGCCAGGTCTCCCTCTTCCCGCCCACATTCAAAGACCGGCCCAACGGCCTGCGTCCCGACCTGATGCAGCTCATGGCCGGCATGCAACCCCAATTCCTGCGCTTTCCCGGCGGCAATTATCTGGAAGGTAATGAAATCTCCAACCGCTTTAACTGGAAAAACACCATCGGGGATGTTACCCAACGCCCCGGCCATAACGACGACGGCTGGCATTACTGGTCCACCGATGGCCTGGGCCTGCTGGAATTCCTCGAATGGTGCGAAGACCTCCACATGCAGCCCGTTCTGGCCGTTTACGCCGGTTATTCTATGCACCAGCGTCACGTCACCCCCGGCGACGACCTCCAACCCTACGTGCAGGACGCCCTCGATGAGATTGAATACGTGACCGGCGATGTCAGCACCAAGTGGGGCGCCCTGCGCGCCCGGGACGGCCATCCCGCCCCCTTCGCCCTGAACTACGTGGAGATCGGCAATGAAGACTGGTTTGACCAGTCCAACACCTACGACGCCCGTTTCAGCCAGATATTCAAAGCCATCAAGGCCAAATATCCGCAGCTCTTGTGCATATCCACTATCGCCAACACCGAGCCCCAGGCCAAGCGCGTTCACAGCGTCCAGCCGGACCTGCTGGATGAACATTTCTACCGCAGCCAGGAGGAAATGCGCCTGCACGCCCATGATTACGACAAATATAACCGTAACGGCCCGAAAATTTTTGTAGGGGAATGGGCCACCCGGATTGGCGTTCCCACCCCCAATCTCGCCGGCGCCTTGGGCGACGCCGCCTGGATGACCGGCATGGAACGCAACTCCGACCTCGTCCTCATTTCCTGTTATGCCCCCCTCTTTGTGAATGTCAGCGATACCAAAAGCAAAAATGGGTCCATGCAATGGCGTACCGATTTGATCGGCTATGACGCCCTGAATAGCTACGGCTCCCCCGCCTATTACGCCCAGAAAATATTCAGCAACAACCACGGCGACCAGATTCTTGCCACCACATCGCAGAACATTCCCATGGAAGACTGGCAGCCCCCGTCCCGTAGAAGCCGGGATGGCACAACGACAACACCCCCAAAACAGGTTGTTCCCAACGTATTCTTTGACGCTACCCGGGACAGCCACACCGGAATCATTTACTTGAAATTGGTCAACATCCAGCCCACCGCCCAGACCGTTGAAGTCAAGCTGGCCGGCGTGACCACCGTGACGCCGGACGCTGATTCGATTGAATTATCTTCGGCCAGCGAGGACGACACCAATTCCATCAATGATCCTGAGAAAGTCGTGCCGCACACCGGCACAGTGCATGGTGTGAGCCCGGATTTCTCCCCCACGTTGTCGCCCTACTCCATCACCATCCTGAAAATATCGGCCAAATAACCTGGCTCCGGCGGGCTGCAGATGATGTCGGCCGGGTGGCGGGCGGGTTTGAACCCTACGAAGCGGGCATATCCACCAGATACGGTCTTGGCAGCGGGCGTTCAAACAGCGGATAAAGCAGCGGCAAAATAAACAGGGTCAGCACCGTACAGCCCATGATGAAGGCCCGGGACCGGTCCACAAATTGTTTGATCTAAATACGTATTCCCTGCTGCAGACGACCAACCGCCCCCATGCCCAATAATGCATGGGTTCGTCGTCATTCACTTTTTGGGCTTATGTTTGTCCTGGCAATCCTTCCAGAGGATGCCGAGCACCAGCCACGCACTACCGCCCAAGCCAACCAAAAAGCATATCATGGCGATCCCGGGATAGCCGAATATCTGAAAGGTGGAGCCTGCCAAAGTCAACATGGCAACGTGCGCAACAGTTCAGGCAATAGCCAAACATCAGAACCGTTTTGCAGTCTCACCATCCAGCCTTGCGGGCTGACGACTTCAATGGGCCAGGGTTTGACCGGGCTTGGCAGCTGCATCTTTTGAAACGCCACTTTCGCAGGCACGCCATCACGTTCCAGACGCAACCATTTGCTCAAGGTGGACAGCCCGACACCATGCTGGGCGGCAAATTCGGATTGGGTGAATTGACTTTCGTGGAAACGCGCCAGCAATCCTTTCCGCTGCTTACGAGTCCAACGCCGCCTTCCAGAACCAGTTTTTGCTTTTTGCATGCCACCATGATTTCAGAACCCGGTGTTGAAAACTAGACGTGGACCATCAGCCGCATACGTTCCAATTCCAACTGGCGCGGCAGCAAACCGGCCAGCAACGCATTTTCTGGCGGCAGATCCAGCCAGGTCATCGTGCGCAGCAACACCGCACTGTCGGCCCACAAACTCATCTGCCAAGTCAGGCGCAGGCTGTTGAAAAACATCTGGCCCAATCCGGCCCAGTCCAACCTGATCCGACCTTTGAAATGGAAAAATCAAGAAATCTGTAACCATTCCCAAGGTCTCCCGGCTCCACTTCCCCAACCCAATCCGACTCAATCCGACCGTGGAAAGGAAAACCTAGCAAGGCTGGCGACCAGTACTCCGTTTCCCCATTTTTGCAGCTTTCGGTCGAAAAGCCGTATCGGGAATATTATAAATATATGAAAATGAGTCGGATGCGAATTATCCACAGTCCGGCTGAGTCCAGCCTCGTTACTTTTGATTCGATTCACGAGGTAAATAGCACCAACGAATGACCAAACTGCTCAATGAAGTTTCTGACCGGGCAGCAAAGGATTACCGGCCAGAAAGTCACGAGCCGGCAGGCATCGTCCGCCCTCCCGTTGCAACTCCGTGATTTGCAGCGCCTCTTGTCCACAGCCCACGATGATTCCATCCCGGTCGGCCGATAATATCTCCCCGGCGGGTCCGGTACGTGCCACCATCGTCGCCCCCCAAATTTTAAGGAGCATCAGTTTTGGTTCGTCGCCGCAATAGGTGAAGGCTCCCGGCCATGGGGTGAAGGCCCGGAACCGGTTCCAAATTTGTTTGGCTGGTTGGGTCCAGACGATACGTCCATCCTCCTTCTTGATTTTAGCCGCATAACTGGAAGCTTCGGCGGGCTGCGGCTGCGAAACGATCTGGCCGGTAACGTAACTTGGTATGGTTTGGATCAGCAGGCCGGCCCCCAGCGTCGCCAGTCGTTCGTGCAGGGTTGCGGCATTGTCCTCGGGCGCAATCGGGGTTCGCTGTTGGGTCAGGATGGGTCCGGTGTCCAACCCGGCATCCATCTTCATGATGGTCACGCCGGTTTCAGTCTCGCCATTGGCAATCGCCCATTGAATGGGAGCCGCCCCGCGGAGCATGGGCAGCAACGAAGTGTGGACATTAAGGCAGCCATGCCGAGGCAGATCCAACAGGCTTTGCGGCAGGATTTGTCCATAAGCCACCACGACGATGAGGTCCGGTTGAAAGGTCCGCAACTCCGCCAGAAACGATTCATCCCGGGCGCGCAAGGGTTGCAGAACGGGCACTTGGGCTTGCAAAGCGAGCAACTTGACCGGTGAAGCTTGGGCCGCCAAATTACGGCCCTTAGGTTTGTCAGGCTGGGTCACCACGGCGACCACCCGCAGCCGGGGATCTTGCAGCAGGCCGGCCAAGCTCGCGCAGGACAACTCAGCCGTGCCCATGAATATGACATTTAATGGGGCCATGCGGCAGTGGGGTGTTGGCGGAAATGGTCGTCCAAAATCTCCGCCTTAGTGTGTGACCGAATAACGGAGAATTTCGCTTAGTACCTTGGCCGGGCTCTGATCGGCTTCAATTTCATGGACCAATTCCGGTCCGTAAAAATTAAGGACCGGCTTGGTCACCTCTTCGTAGGTGCGAAGACGCTGGCGGATCACCTCAATATTCGCATCATCCAGCCGGTTTTCCTTGATGGCCCGGCGCTGGATGCGCGCGACGAGGTTGTCGAAATTGTTGCAATAAAGATAAAATACCCCGGCCACATCCAGCACGTCGCGGAGAATTTCGGCCTGGGCCACGTTGCGCGGAATCCCATCTAAAACCAAGGTGTCCTGATCCGGATGAAACCGGCCGATCTTGGTGTTATTTTCGATGAACTGTCGCCACAACTCGATGGTGGGGCCGTCCGGAACCAGCTCGCCGCGGCTGGAGTATTCCACGAATACTTTGCCGAGGGGACTATCGGTCCGTAAATTGCGGAACACGTCGCCACAGGCGCAATGGAAAAAATTGGGGATCACCCCCAAGATTTTGCCCTGCGTTCCTTTGCCAGCTCCGGGTGCCCCGAATAATAAAATACAGCGATATTTCAAGCAGATTTGGCTTTAAGGGTGACTTCCAGAATGTCGGCGAAGGGAACCGTGATTTCCTGCGATTGTTGATCCTGGATGATGGCAAAAGAAAGATCATTGGCCCCAATATTGGAGATGCGTTCAACCACAAAAGTGCCTTGGGGCAGCTTGACTATAAAATCCAGATTCTTATCCGCTTCGCTCCGGACAGGCGCAATAAAACCGGCAAATTTTGTCTCCACAAACCGGCGGTTGAATGTGAACTGGCCGCGTTTGAAAACTTGATCCGGTGGAAGCTGGCTAATCGTGGAATGTATGGCCGATATGTGAATCTCCTCTTGTTGCGGCGCATGGGCGTCATCCGCTACACCGGCAGCGTCCGGAGCACCCTCAGTGCCAGCTTCGTGACCGGCAGCCGGCAAGTCGCCTTCCGATTGAACAGCTTGTGGGTTGAGGGGCAGGAGGTAAAAAAGGGCCGGACCAATAACCGGGAGTACCGCGGAAATCCCCATCACCAAGGACAGGGGGCGAGCCCGGCAATTAGCCACTTCAAAGGCCGCATAAAAATTGGCCAAGTAAATTAACAGCAGCAAAAACGTACCCACGGATGAGGATAACAACCCTCCCAGCAATGAGTGGCGGACCAGCCGGTCCAGATGGGTAACTTCCTGAATCTTGATATTATCACTAGGTTGGGCATTGTCCGGCGGCGGAAGATCCAAGAAGGGGTCGACATAAGGCCTGATTTTTGGGTTTTGCGCCAGATGTTGGAGCCCATCTTGGGAAAACTGTGGCCAGGATATCATGCCCGAGTCCTGATCGTTGGCCTCCATAAATCGAATGCCGGCCCCATTGTAGAATATTATATCGCCTGTCAGCGTGGTCCCGTTCGCCAGCGAGAAGCTATCTGCCGCCCTGACGAATGACCAACAGGCGCAGAAACAGACAATCAATAATGTCCAAAAAGTCTTAAACACAAAATGCTTTTAGCAAATGTGAAGACCGGGCGAAAGCAAATTCAACGGCCATTTCCGATTTCATTGGCCAGGTCCTCAATCGTCCAATTTCTCTGGGCGGCTTGTAATCTGTCCGCCGTCGCGCCATGTTGCCAGACGGCATAACAAAGGGCTTTCCCGGGATCGGCTGATAACGCCGGTTGGGCCAGCAGTCCGGCAATAAACCCCGCCAGCACATCTCCACTGCCGCCCTGGGCCAGATGTGGATTGCCGGAGGGATTGATCTTGATCACTCCTTCACTGCGACCTATCAAGGTGTGATGGCCTTTGAGCACCACCCAGCAATTGCCGTATCGCCGGGATATTTCCTGTACGGCCAGTTCCCGGTTGGCCTGTACTTGGGCCACTGACTGCTTGAGCAGGACGGCCGCTTCGCCCGGATGGGGGGTGACCACCCGTACCGCAGTCTTCTCAAGCGCCTGCGGCACCAACCAGGGCAGGGCACTGGCATCCACAATCATGGGTACTTCGGCATCACGCCACAGCCGGCGCATGATGATTCTGACCTCATCGCTCAAATCCGGGGCCGCCAATCCCGGTCCCATGAGGATGGCTCCGGCCTGGTCAAACCGGTGAATATCGGAAGCCCAGAGGTTGACCATTGCGGATTGTAATTGGGCGGCCACCGGATAATAGACCGATTCTTGAGTGAGCAATGTGACCAGTCCGGGCTGGGCTCTTTGCGCGCCCCGCACCGAAAGCACTGCAGCCCCATGGTAACCCAGGCTGCCAGCGACCACGACAAGGTGCCCATAGGAACCTTTATGGGCGTCCGGCTCCCGCCGGGGCGGAAAACTTTCAAATTCAGCCGGTGAAATCCAGTTGGCCGGGACGGTGGTCATCAAGCCCACGGTAGACTTTTTAATGAGAGGGGAAAGAAAAATTGTCCGGCCGTAACCTAATTGTAACGCAAATAGAAATTGTGTGACGATTTGGTGCATGCTATTCAACTGGGGATGAAGCCGCGTATTTTGGTGGTGGATGATGAGCCGGAAGCGGTGGAACTGATTGAGTTCAATTTGAAACAATCTGGTTACACCGTCAGCACGTCAGCCGACGGGGCCGAAGCCCTGAAGAAGGCGCGGGCGCAAACCCCTGACCTGATCATTCTGGATGTCATGTTGCCGGAGATGGACGGTTTTGAAATTTGCAAAACCCTGCGTCTTGATGCGGCCACCAGCAAGGTGCCGATCATCATGTTGACCGCCAAGGCGGCTGAAATTGACCGGGTGCTAGGGCTCGAACTGGGGGCGGATGACTATTTGACCAAACCTTTCAGCACCCGCGAATTATTGCTCCGGATAAAAAAAATGCTTTCCCGCAACCAGGCCCCCGGCCCGGCGGAACAGCTTCTGCGTTTTGGCGACCTGACCATCGACACCCCCCGGCATCTGGCCAGCTGGCGCGACAAGCCCTTTGATCTCACAGCCACTGAATTTAAATTGCTCACAGTTCTGGCCCAGCGTTCGGGCCGGGTCCAATCCCGCGATCAGCTTCTGCGCGATGTCTGGGAATATGACAGCATGATTGACACGCGGACGGTGGACACCCACATGCGCCGTTTGCGCGAAAAACTTGGCCCGGCGGCCAAACATTTGGACACGGTCCGGGGCGTCGGTTATCGCTTTCTTGAGTGATGTGGCAGACCCTGGCAATCCTTTTGGTCGCCGCCTTCATCATCGTCCGGCATTTTCAGGTGCGCAAGCAACTGGCCCGGCTCCAGCGGAAGCACCGGCAGGATTTGGAGGATTTACAACGCCGTCAGCAGCAAACGATGACGGATGCCAATGCGCAGCAGCAGGTGCTGTTCAATTCCATGCTGGAGGGGTTGTTGTTGTTGGATCGTCATCACCGGATTTATCTGGCCAACCGGGCCTTTAAAGACCTGTTCCGGGTCAAGGCGGAGTTGCGCGGCAAGACCGTCATGGAGGCGTTGCGGGTGCATGAACTGGCCGCCTTAGTGGAACGGGTGGAGGTGGACGGACAGGTCTTTGATTATGACCTGAAACTGCCCGATCTGAAAGAACGCTGGTTGCGGGTGAATGCCGCCGCCGTCTTCAATTCCGCCTCCGAACGCGACGGCACCATTCTCGTTTTCCATGACCTCACCCGGCTGAAACAACTGGAACGGACCCGCGAGGAATTTGTCGCCAACGTCAGCCATGAATTGCGCACACCGCTCTCATTGATCAAAGGCTACGTGGAAACGCTGCTGGACGGTGCGCGCAACAACCCTGAAGTGGCTGAACGCTTTCTTAAAATCATCGAACGCAACGCTGAGCGGCTCGATTTGCTCATTCAAGACTTGCTGACCATTTCTGCGCTGGAATCCGGCCGCATGAAACTCAATCTCCAACCAGTGGAACTGTCGCCGCTCGTTGATAAAGTCCTGGCCGATTTGCATTCCAAGGCGGAGGCCCGGGGCACCACGCTGCTCAATACGCTGCCCGCCCTGACCGCCACCGTGGATGCCAACCGGGTTGATCAGGTGCTGGCCAATCTGGTGGACAATGCCATCAAATATGGGCGCCATCAGGGCCGGGTCACGGTTGGCGGACGGGCCGCCGCGGGAAACATGATTGAAATTTTTGTGGCGGACGATGGTCCGGGAATTCCCCCCGAGGCGCTGGACCGGGTTTTTGAACGGTTTTACCGGGCGGACAAGGCCCGCTCCCGCGATCAGGGCGGCACGGGCCTGGGTTTGTCCATCGTCAAACACATCGTGCAGAGTCACGGCGGTGAGGTGCGGGCGGAAAGCCAACCCGGCCATGGTGCCACCTTTTTCTTCACCCTGCCAGGGATTCCAGGTTCGGAGCCATCCGACAAGGAATGATCAATCCACCGGTGTGATCTTGACTTCCACGGTCATCGTGCGTTCGAGCGTGCCCCGGTAATTGCCGGCAATGGGCGGCACGTCGCCGTAATCCCGGCCATGACCAATCTTGATATAAGTCTCGTTTAATTGACTGTTGTGGGTCGGGTCCAGCCCCCGCCAGCCGATGCCCGGCAGGAAAACCTCCATCCAGGCATGGGTGGCATTGGCGTTTTCCGTGGCCAGATAGCCGCTGACATAGCGTGCCGGAATCTTCAGCGCCCGGCACAGGCCGATCAACAGATGGGCGAAATCCTGGCAGACACCCCGGCGTTCCTTGATGACATCCCGCACATGGGTGTGAACATGCGTTGACAGGGGTTCGTACTTTATATAATCGTGCACATATTCCATCAGCCCTTGGACGGCCTGCCAGACATCTTCATTTCGGTCAACGGTGGCATCCACCGCCAAGCGCCAGATTTCACTTTCGATTTCAATGAAACGGCTGCTTTGCAGGTAGTCAAAGCACCTTTCGAGATGGGGTGCCTCGGAAAGTTTTGCAAAAGGGCAAAGCGGCTGGCTGGCTGGCAAGGGTGACGGCGGGTGGGTGATCACGCGCGACTGGCTTTCAATCAGCAGATAACTGTGTGGCTCATGGATCTCAAAGTGGTGCACCCAGTTCCGGTAAAAATCAATGTAATGGCTGAGCCGGGCGGCGGGAAGAACCCGCAACAGAAAGGATTCCACGGTTTGTTCCGGATTGGGCACCGGATGCAGGCGCACGTCATTGAGGCTGTCCCGCACCGGCGAGGTATACACGTAGCGGGTGCTGTGCAAAATGTCGTATTTCATGAATAGAAATCAACGGCGTAACAACTGTTGTTGTTGTTCCTCCTGCTGCACCATGTGTTCAGAATCGAGATTTTGAAAGGGTTTGAAAATATAAGCCCGGAACACGGCATCCCCGATGTTGTTCAATTTCATCTGGGCCTCATCCAGATAGCGATGCAGGCCGATCTCAAAAATTTCATCGATGGTGCCAAACTGCAATTCGGCCAGCAGCCGGCCGGTAAGCTTTTCCGCCTCATTGCAGAAATGTCCCTCTGACACTCCGGAAATACGGCGTACGGCCCGGTTAAGCTCGGCCACGCAAAAGCGCAGGGACCGCGGGAAAGTGTCATCCAGCAGCAAAAACTCGGCGACCTCCTTGGGATGAACATCCGCCCCGAAAATTGATTTGTAAGCGTCCCATGCGCTGCAGGAGCGGAGAACGGCCGACCATTCGAGCGAGTTGCTCTGGGTGATGGCCTGTGGGGCGCCACGTTCGGGCAGGGTCTGATACCGGACGTCCAGAATACGCGTGGTTTTGTCGGCGCGTTCGAGAAACTGGCCGGTCTGCACAAACCACCAGCCTTCGTTATGAATCAAGGTGGCATTGGTAATGCCGATAAAATGCAGGGAGCCGGCCTTAACCTCCTGGAAAAATTCACTGGGGCCCCGGCGCCACACTTCCCGCGCCTGGGGCGAACGGATAAATAAATACAGACGGTTTAATTCCTCCCAGATTTCCAGGGTGATCTGGTCGCGCACCATCCGGGCGTTTTCGCGGGCCTGACAAACCGCCTGCACCAAGGAGTTGGGGTTTTCATTTTGAAACACCAGAAATTCGGTGACGGCCTGGGCCGTCGGTTTGGGATGCAGCTTGAAGAATGACTCTTCATCGCCCGTCGCCTGAACGATGGGCAGCCAGTATTCCGCCAGTCTTTTTTCATCTAAATAGCGGACGTCCAGCAGCAGTTGCAGGTTGACATCCACGATGCGGGCGATGTTTTCGGCCCGTTCAATATGACGGGCCATCCAATAGAGCGAGTGAGCTACGCGGCTTAACATGTATTAATCGTTGAATTTATATTTGCCTGTTAGTGGAGCGGTCCGATTTATCATTCATCCCCGTACAGAACCCAGGTGTCCTTGCTGCCGCCGCCCTGCGACGAATTGACGACCAACGAACCTTTGCGCAACGCCACCCGGGTGAGACCGCCAGGAATGATGCTGATGCGTTCGCCGGACAATATGAACGGCCGTAAATCGACATGCCGGCCTTCGAAGTTATCATCGCAATAGGTTGGATGTTGCGACAGAAAAATCATGGGCTGGGCAATGTAATTACGTGGTTCGGCGATGATTTTTTCCCGAAAAATCTCGATCTCGGCTTTGGTGGCCTTCGGGCCCATCAGCATGCCGTAACCACCGGATTCATTGGCGGCCTTTACCACCAGTTCCGGCAGATGTTCCAAAATGTATTGCAGATCCTTTTTCTCGCTGGCCAGATAAGTGGGCACGTTGGGCAGGATGGGTTCCTGATCCAAATAATATTTGATCATCCGCGGCACAAAATAATACATCACCTTGTCATCGGCAATGCCGGTGCCAATGGAGTTGGCCAGGGAAACATTACCCGACCGGTAGGCATGAATGAGCCCGGGCACGCCGAGCATGGAATCCCGCCGGAATACGGTGGGATCAATGAAATCATCGTCAATGCGCCGGTATATGACATGGACGGGCTGCAAGCCTTTGGTGGTGCGCATGAAGATGCGGGAGTCGCGGACAAACAAGTCCCGGCCTTCCACGATTTCGATGCCCATTTGCCGGGCAAGATAGGTGTGCTCGAAATACGCACTGTTATAGGCGCCAGGGGTGAGCAGCACCACCGTCGGGTCCGCCACGCCAACCGGGGCGATGTACTTCAGACATTTCAGGAGTTCCTGGGGATAATGATCCACGGGCTGCACCCCCACGCCTTCAAACATGCCGGGAAACGCCCGTTTCATCGCCCGCCGGTTTTCCAGCACATAGCTGACACCGGAGGGGCAACGGCCGTTATCCTCCAGAACCAGATAATTACCCTCGTGATCCCGGATCAAATCGGTTCCACAAATGTGGATGTATATCCCCTTGGGCACCTCAAAATTAACAAACTCCCGGCGGAAATGTCGGGCTGAAAGCACATAAAATTCCGGGATGACGCCATCTTTGATAATTTTCTGTTCATGGTAAATGTCATGCAGAAAAAGATTGAGCGCGGTGATGCGCTGAGCCAGACCACGTTCGAGATGTTCCCATTCCATGCCCGGAATGATACGGGGCAACAGATCAAACGGAAAAATCTTTTCCGCACCCTGAGCGTCCCCGTACACGTTGAATGTGACACCCTGTCTCAGAAAAGCGGCGTCCACAGCCTGACGCTTGGTTTCAAACTCCGCGGGTGTCATGCCCCGAAACAATTCCTGAAACTTGCGGTAGTGCGGACGCACTGTCGCTTGGGAGTCAATCATTTCATCGAACCCGCCTGTGACTGCATATTTCTTTAGCATAACTATAATTGAATCGTCGCTTTTTGCGCCACCTGATTAAATAACAACACCCAATTGCCGGCTGGCCAGCGGAGCCAGACGCCCATGCCCACACAAAAACCGGCCAACCTGGCCGCCCATCACCAATTTTGCCAGTTTCCCTCTGTTTTTCATATGCAAAAGCCAGCAATTTTTCTTGGGCACAATGGTTACACAAGCAATCCCCTTGCCGGAATAACGGAAACCAAAAAATATTAGCCGTGCTTGCGTCATCTGGTAATTATGCTTATTTTGCCCCCGCTGTGAAGAAAATGGACCGGCCCATCATCCCGCGCAAGACGATTTATCGTCTCTCGATTTATTTACGATGCCTGGCCCGGCTCCGGGAAAATAACATTGGCACTGTTTCCAGCGAGGCCCTGGCAAAAGCCGCCGGGGTGAAGCCCACCCAATTGCGCAAAGATCTCGCTTATTTTGGCACCTTTGGCACCCGTGGCCTCGGGTATGACGTGACCGATTTGTTCACGAAAATTGCCGAGGAACTGGGAACCTCGCGGCTGCAGCCGGTCATTCTGGTGGGGGTCGGTAATCTGGGCATGGCCTTGCTTTCGTACCGGGGCTTTGAAAAAGAAGGCTTTGAAATCGTGGCTGCCTTTGATGCTGAACCGGCCCGTAAACGGGACAAGCAAATACGCCAGCCGATTCTGGCCATGGATAAATTGAGGGATTTCATTCAACAATACGGCGTCAAGATGGCCATTCTTTCGGTTCCCTCCGCCGTTGTCCAAGAGGTTGCCAACTCAGTTGTTCAGGCGGGTATTGTAGGGATTCTCAACTTTTCCCCCATGGTGCTGGATGTTCCGGAAGAGGTCATCGTCAACAACGTGAATCTGGCCATCGAACTGGAAAACCTCAGTTATTTTATTCAAGGCTGACACTTGTGACGGCAGTCAATCGGCGAACGGCGTTTGGCGGCCAATTCGCAGACTTGAGTGTGTAAAAGCCGGGCCATCTGCTTCCGATCCAATCCACCTGGAGCAGGAGAGCCGTAAACCACGGTGGCGGTTATTTTTTCCAGCGTCAATAATCGCAGAAAATGAGGGAAAAACGTCATATCACCCCAGTAGCAAACGTCCGTTTCCGCAGTTCCTTGGGGCACGGCATAGGCAATCCAAGCCGGTGAGACGGTCCAGCCTGCCGCCGCCGCCGGGGCGAAAAGAGAAGAATGAAACGGCAGCACCTGATGGCCGTCAGAGCTGGTTCCTTCAGGAAAGATGCCCAGTAAAAGGCCCTGATTTACGACGGCTGCAAACTCTTCGTCAAAACGGGCCACATCGGAGCGACGGTCCCGACGGATGAACAAGGTGCCGGCACAAGCCGTCAGGGGGCCAAAGACCGGCCAGTTTCGCACTTCGCTTTTGGATAGAAACACCATAGGTTGGGCCGCCCCCAAGACGATGATATCCACATAACCCAGATGATTGGTGACCAGCATGCCGCCGGGCGGGAGGCCCCCCCGACGTTGGACTTGGATGTTTAAGGCGGCCAGAAAACGGCGGCTTTGCCGACACATCCAACTTGCACGGGCGGTGAGGTCCGAAGATTTTCCACGGCACCACACGTTGAAGCAATAATCGAGTGCGGCCGTGGTGATGACCCAGGCAATGCCAATGACCCGGCCACTGGTGCGGAGGTGTTTCCCAATCATGTCGGATGCTTCAGCTTAAATAGCGCGCCACGGTAGATGGCGACAAAGCATCCAAATCCAAAAGAGTGAGAAAATCAATCGTTTTAAATTCCTGGTCCAAGGCCGGGGCCCCGCAAATCTTGGCTCCCAGAGACAGGTAGGCCGACAGAAGCTTTGGTGGCCGTTGATAGTTTTCAGCCAAATGAGTCAACGGACAGGCCAGTTCCGGTCGCGGTTGGATGCGGTAGGGTTCCTCGATCAGGAAACGATGGGACAAGTCGGAATAAACTGCAGCCCCCACGGCCGGATCCTGTGAGGAGAGCGAACTGCAGCCGATCAAATACCGGCCACCGCGTGAGCGGGCATAGCCGGCGATACCTTTCCAAAGGAGGCCAAGGACGGTCAAATTGCGATGCTGACTGTGAACACAGGCCCGGCCGAGTTCAATCATCTGTCCGCGGAGGGAATCGAACGGGGACAAATCAAACTCCTGGGCGCTGTAATATCCGAGCTTGTTGGCCGCCACCTGGCCGGTTTGCAGACGATAGGTGCCAACAATATCACCGGTACGGCGGTCTTCCACCAGCAAATGGTCGCACACATCATCAAACGGGTCGGCATCGCGCAGGGTGGAGAAGGAGTCTTCCAAGCCTTCGTTCAGTTCCAGATTGAACACCAGAAACCGCAGAGTTTGCGCAGCACGCACATCTTCGGCAGAAACGGCGAGGCGGGCGGCATAATGGTTCTCCGCCTGGCCCCGGGCCAAAACCCGGCTGCCAGCAGTTCGATCCAGCAATGATGTGTTCATGGAATGGTTCACAAATGGTGTTATCCTGATAACGATGGCCATCACTATAGCCAATTTTCGGCCATAAAAGCCAGACCTAGTGTGTTAATTCATTGTTACAGGGATATGGAGAACAGGTGACATTCGGAGGTTAATGCATCGGGTACACTTTATAAGCGGTTGTTAATAAGCAGCTAACATTAGATGCCTGGACTCAGCCGGACTCAACGCTGTTTGATTCGCAAACAATTAACAATCAATATGTTAATTAATAATTATCAAGCAATTGGCTGAACGGATAATACTATCCCGTCAATCCAGATAATCTTCTCGGTTCAACGGTTGGATTGAGTCGGATTGGGACGGATTGAACCTTAGGTTGCCCCTTGTAAACGGCGGTTGAAAAGTGCTGCGGGGTCATGTGTGTGACGGGGCGGTTCAAAAGTGCGGCATCTTCATTAACAATGAAGCATGTATCGCAATATG
>Ga0302319_10003645_pt1 | contig 32022 bp, 28 predicted proteins | sample Bog_T0_2_FD_203319 | JGI IMG/M metagenome (GOLD analysis project Ga0302319, IMG submission 203319) | Peat permafrost microbial communities from Stordalen Mire near Abisko, Sweden - Bog_T0_2 | ecosystem: Environmental > Terrestrial > Soil > Wetlands > Peat | place: Sweden: Abisko, Stordalen Mire... | reverse complement strand
AACGAGAGCGAAATGTCGCGGAGGATTTCCTTGCGCTCGATCTTCTTCGAGACGCCGATCATCGAGAAGATGATCTTGGGTTCATCGGGCTTGGCCATGGGTGGTGGAGAATAGTAGCGCAGGCGTCCCGCCTGCAATCTCGATGACGGCAGGCGGGACGCCTGCGCTACTTTCCTAAATTCACTCGCCGTCTTACCCGCTCTGCCTCTAGCCTGCGATTTGATGAACCGGCTGAACCGTTGGCTCGCATGCTTTCTCGCCAGTGCCGGCAGCCTGTCCGCGGCCCAGCGCCTCGTCTTCATCGGCACCGGCAGCCACGGGATTTACGCCCTGCGGCTCGACACCTCGGACGGGACGCTCTCGACGCCCGTCCTCGTCGCCGACCCGAAGGATCCCGGGTTTCTCGCGCTGGATCCGTCCCGGCGCCACCTTTATGCCGTGGATGAGCTCCCCCCCGGGCTCGCCGTCCGGCCCGGCGCCGGCGGGGCCAGCGCCTATGCGGTGGATGCGAACTCCGGGCAGCTGACGCCGCTCGACCAGCAGCCCAGCGGCGACGGCGCCCCGCCCCATCTCGTCGTGGACGCGACCGGCCGGATGCTGATCGCCGCCGATTACGGCGCAGGCACGGTCTGCGCCTGGCCGATCGCCGGGGATGGCAGCCTGGGCCCGCGCAGCGCGCTGATCCTGCACCATGGCCGGCCGGGACCCAACCGGGACCGCCAATCCCGGCCACACCCGCATTCCGTCACCCTCTCCCCCGACAACCGTTTTGTCTTCGTGTGCGACCTCGGGCTGGATCGGGTCTTCTCCTATCGGATCGATCCCGCCCGCGCCGCGCTCGCTCCCAACGACCCGCCATTCGCGGCGGTGCCCGCGGGCGCCGGGCCGCGCCACAGCAAGTTTTCGCCCGATGGCCGTTTCTTCTACGTCCTGAACGAAATGGGCGGATCGATCTGCGTCTTCGCCTACGACGCCGCGCGAGGAGCGCTGCTGCTGCGGCAGACGATCTCCACCCTGCCGGCCGGGTTTCATGGGGCGAACACCTCGGCCGAGATCCGCCTGGATCCCCTGGGCCGCTTCGTCTACGCGTCGAATCGCGGGCCCGACACCCTGGCGGTCTTTGCGCGGGATCCCCTCCGCGGCACGCTCACCGCGGTCCAGACCATCTCCTCCGGCGGCGGCCAGCCGCGCAATTTTGCCCTCTCGCCGGATGGCCGGTGGCTGCTCTGCGCCAATCGCGCCTCGAACAATGTCGTCGTGTTCCGGGTCCACGGGGCCGACGGCCGCCTTGAGCCCACCGCGGTCGCAGCTGCGGTCGGCCAGCCGATCTGCGTTCTGTTTTTTTGATCAACCCGGCCTGTTCCATCCGCCCAAACTCAAACCCTATGCCCTCGACCACTCCCGACCCCGACTCGGTCTCCCGCCGCGATTTTCTCCGCCTCGTCGCCGCCGGCTCCGCCGCGCTCGCCGGCGGCCTCACCTCGCGCACCCTGGCCGAAGTTTCCGGCCCGCGGAACGGCCGCAAACTGGGCGTGGCCCTGGTGGGACTCGGCAATTATTCGACCAACCAGCTGCGCCCGGCCCTGCTGCAGACCAAGCTCTGCCGGTTGACCGGCATGGTGAGCGGGCGGCCCGAAGTGGCCGCGCGCTGGGCCCGGGAACTCGGCCTGCCCGCGAGCAGCATCTACAATTACGACAACTTCGACCGCATCGCGGACAATCCCGACATCGATATCGTTTACGTGGTCACGCCACCCGCGCTCCACGCCGACACCGTGGTCCGCGCGGCCAAGGCGGGCAAGCACGTCATCTGCGAAAAGCCCCTGGCGGCCACGGTCGCAGACTGCGACACGATGATCGCCGCCTGCCGCGCCGCCCGGGTGAAGTTCTCCGTCGGCTACCGGCTGCACTTCGATCCCTATCATCTCGAGATGATGCGCCTGGCCCACACCCAGGAGCTGGGCGTCTTCAAGGGCATGGCCGGCGAGCACAGTTTCCGGCTGCGGAAGCGCATCTGGCGGATCAACAAAAAGCTGGCCGGGGGCGGCCCGATGATGGACATGGGCATCTATGTCGTCCACGGCGCCATCATGGCCCAGGACGGAGCGACGCCGGTGGCGGTCACGGCCTACGAGGAGCCCAAGGAGGATCCCGAGCTCTTCAACGAGGTCGAGGAGAGCATGCGCTTCACCATGGAGTTCGCCAACGGCGCGCAGATGGACGGCAGTTCCAGCTTCGACCGCGGCCAGGACCGGCTCTGGCTGCACGGGACGAAGGGCTGGATGGACTTCCCGGCGGGCGCGTTCTCGTACCGCTACATCCTCTGCGGCACCAGCCGCGGGCCCCTGGACTTCAGTCCGCCGGTCAACCAGCAGGCGCTGCAGATGGACGACTTCGCGGATTGCATCCTGACCGGGCGCGAAACCCCCGTGCCCGGCGAGATGGGCCGGCGCGACATCCGCATCCTCACGGCCATCTACGAGGCGGCCCGCACCGGACAGCGCGTGCTGGTCTAGGCGTCAACTCCTAGCGGGACGCTTTCACGTACCCGGGCGCGTAATCGTCCGGAGCGGCGAATTTCACCAGGGACTCGGCATAGCCGAAGCCAAGACTGAAACGGCTGCCGGGCGGGGCGTAGAACAGGTCCATCGCGCCGGTCCGCTCGCTGTACCCGCCACTACCGGCGCCGTACTCCAGGGTGATTGTGCCGTGGATTTGCGATCGGGCCTGATTGGCGGCGGCCTTCGCCCCGGCGGGGTACATGGTCCCCGCGCCCGACGCGAACGTCACAGGCGCATCCGCCGCGAGCCAGCGGGCGACCAGCCCGTCCAGGCGCCCGACCTGCTCGGGGGTCAGGCGATCGACGCCGGCGGCGCGGCATTCGGCGGGCTCCAGGCGCCGGGAAAACGGCTGGCCGGCGGCGGGCGCGCCAGCCAATACCGCCGACTCGCGGCGCACCAGTTCATCGAGCGCAGCCACCTGCTTGGGCGATAGCCGGTCCACGCCGCAGGCGGTCCGCTCCGCCGGAGCCAGCGAACCGGAAAAAAGATAAGCACCGGGCGCGGCGACCGCCGCCGCGACGGCCAGCCATCCCGCCAGGACCAGGAGCGCGACGCCTTTCACGGCCGCCATCGTGCACCAGGAAACGGACGCACGCAAGCCGTCAGGCCGAACGTATTGGGCTTTCAGCCCAAGAGCCCATATTACACGGGCAGAATGCCCGTGCCACGCTCGATCGCCTCCGTTCCGAGCAAACAAATCGCCACCGCCCTCAGATATGCTTCGAATCCGCCTCGTCCTTGTTCACGTACCCGCTGTCCTGGCGTTGGTGATTCACCTGGTTTTTCTTCAGGTAGGCCTGGTAGACGTCCTCCGCGCTCATCCCCAGAGTCTGCGCCAGGGAGACAAGAAAGTGAAATAGGTCGACCACCTCGACCCGGGCGTTCTGCTCGTCGTACTTCTGGTACTTCGCCCACCACTTCCAGGGCACCGAGTCGACCAACTCCGCCAGTTCCTGCTGCATCGCCCGCGTGTAGTTGAGCGTCCACTTCGCCTTCTCCTCGTCGGTCGGCGGCGGCAGGGAGACTCCGATCCGGCGGTTCAAGGCATCCTGCATCCGAAAAATTTCCTCGAGTTTGTCCATGCGGCCTAGCTGGCCTGCGGGACCCTCCGGTGACAAGTGAAAAGCTTTGTCCAGCAGTTGGTTTAAGGTTGCGGTGGAGCCTGAGTTGCGTAACCATGTTCCCTTCCTGCCCTCGTTTGAGCGCGTTCAACCGCACTCCGAGGGCCCTACAAAAAACACGGGGCCGCTCCCCCTTTATGCGGCGAGCGCCTCAGCCAAAACAAGATACATAAAATGACAGACCCAGTACAGTCCGGTGGCGACGCCCCGGCTGCCGAACCCAATGCTGGCGTTCCCCCGAGTGGAGCCACCCAGCCGTTCGGCACATTCAGCAGCATCCGAGGCTCCGGCCTCGCCCGCGGGAAACGCAGCACAACCCCCGCCGCGGCTTCCGCCGCCCCCGCCGGAACCGGCGAATACAAACCCACCGCCCTCGAGGTCATTATCCCGGAGCGCGAGTACAAGAATCCGTTTGGCGGCCCGTCCGCCGAAACTTCAGCGAAGGCGGAAATCCCGGTCGCGGCGGCGCCCGAGCCGGTGACCGCTCCGCCGCCGGCGGCGCCGGCCCCCGTCCTCGCGACCCAGCCCGCGGCGATCCCGGTCGAAATCGAGGCGCCCCGCGCCCCAGCCGGCGAACTGTTCCCCCTCGAGCTGGACAAGGCCACGGCCGCGTCCGAGACGCCCGCGAAGGCCGAGCTGAACATCCTGCCCCCCGCGGAAACGAAACGCCCGGCCCTCAGCTGGGAGAGCGCCCCCGCGGCGGTCTCCCCGTCCCACGCCCCCGTCTATCCCGCGCGCGCCGGGCGCGACGAACGCCCGACCTTCCGGCCCGTGCCGCGTGGCGACCAGCCCCGGCCGGAGAGCCGGGAGCCGCAGCCGGAAAACCGGGAGGTACGCTCCCCCGAGCGGACGCCCCGTCCCGATGACCGCGGACCCCGGCGCGAAGGCCGCGACGCACGGCCCGATTTTCGGGACCCGCGGCGCGAGCCCGCGAGCACACCGGTTTCCCGTCCGGCCGCCACGCCTAAGCCGGGCGGCTTCCTCGGCTGGCTCAAGGGACTGTTCGGCGCCAAGCCGGCCCCGCAGCCCGCACCTGAGGCCCGCCGCGAGGACCGTGGCCTTGAGCATCGCGACGGCCAGCACCGCGACGGCCAGCACCGCCGCCGGCGGCGCGGCGGCCGCGGACGCAGCTTCGGCGAACGCAGCGGAGAACGCGCCGGAGAGCCGGGCGGCCCATCGACCCAATCGGGAGGCGGCGAGGCCCGTTTCCAGGGCGGCGAGCGCCACGGCGACGAGCACGGCGGCCATCGCCCGCGGCGCCATCGCGGCGGACGCGGACGCAGCCGGGGCGACCACGGCGGCGGACCCCGTTCCGAGGGGCAGCAGGGCGGCGGCCACATCTGAGCCGACGGGCCCGGCGAGTTAAATCTTGCCAATGCGCGCTCCTGTGCGCGCATTTTCAAGGCGTCCGTTCTGTGCGGACGCCTTTTTTTCGCCCATTCATGTCCGACCTCATCGTCAACGGCGGCCGGCCGCTCTCCGGGACCATCGTCCCCTCCGGGAACAAGAACTCGATCCTGCCGATCCTATGCGCGACGCTGCTGACCGACGAGCCGGTGACGATCGAGAACGTCCCGGACATCACCGACCTCGACAAGCTCGTCGCCTTCCTGACCGCGCAGGGTTCGCGCATCGCCTGGGACCGCGCGGCCGGGGTGATGCGGGTGGACCACTCCGGGTTCCGGCGGGAGCTGAGCGACGACGAACTGCCACAGGACATGCGCTCGACCGTGCTCCTGTATCCCGCCCTGCTCCATCGCCTGGGACGGATCACGATCCGATCCAACGCCAAGGGCTGCTCGCTGGGCGTGCGCGAGATCGACCCGCACCTCGAGGTGCTGCGCGCCCTCGGGGCCGAGGTTCAGCCCAACGATTCGCTCGCCATTGCGCTGCCCGGCGGTTTTCGGGGCGCCCGGCACTGGCTCGACTACATGTCGGTCACCGTCACGGAAAATTTCGCGATGGCCGCTGCCGTGGCGACCGGCTCCTCCACCCTGCTCAACGCCGCGAGTGAGCCGCACGTGCAGGATCTCTGCGCCGCCCTCGTCGCGATGGGCGCGAAGATCGAGGGCATCGGGACCAGCCGGCTCGAGATCACCGGCGTACCCCGGCTGCACGGCGCCACCCTCGCGATCAGCACCGACTACCACGAGGTCGTCACCTTCCTGGCGCTCGGCGCGATCACCGGCGGCGAGGTGCGGGTCGAGCGGTCCCTGCCGCAGCATTTCGACCTCATCACGCGCGCCTTCGGCAAGCTGGGCGTGGTCGTCGAGCACGAGGGCCGCACCGCCCGCGTGCGCCGGGGGCAGAAGCTCGTCGTCGCCGCCCCCTTCACCGAGAACCTGCTGGCCAAGATCGAGGCCGCCCCATGGCCCTATTTCTCGGTGGACCTGCTCCCGCTCATGATCGCCCTGAGCACGCGCGCCGAGGGCACGATCCATTTCTGGAACAAGGTTTACGAGAACGGCTTTGCCTGGATCCCCGAGCTGGCCAAGTTCGGGGCCCACGCCGTCGTCAGCGATCCGCACCGCATCATCGTCTTCGGCAACCGGCCCCTGCGGCCCGCCGTCGTCGATTCCCCCTACGTGATCCGCGCCGCGGTCGCCCTGACAATGGTTGCCGCCTCGATCCCGGGCCGCAGCGTCGTGCGCAACGCCGAGATCATCAAGCGCGCCCACCCCCGGTTCGTCGAGAATCTCCGCTCGCTCGGGGCGGAGCTGGAATGGAGGGGGTAGAAAAAGCGAAATTCGAAAAGCGGAAGGCGGAAACCTGTGAACCAACCTGAAAAGCCCAAGCTGGAGCCCGCGAAGGGCATTGGCTACATCACGGCCGCCCTGGCGGGGCCCGACCGGACGGCGGACGCGGCGCTGCGCCCGCTGTCCTTCGCCGACTTCGGCGGCCAGCCCAAGACGGTCGAGCGGCTCCAGGTCATGGTCGGCGCGGCCAAGCGCCGCGGCGACCCGCTCAACCACATCCTGCTCTCCGGGCCGCCCGGCCTGGGCAAGACCACCCTCGCCTTCATCCTCGGCCACGAGCTGGGCCGCAACGTGCGGGTCACCTCCGGCCCCGTGATCGAGAAGGCCGGGGACCTCGCCGGACTGCTCACCAGCCTGGAGGAGGGCGACATCCTGTTCATCGACGAAATCCACCGCATCCCCAAGACGGTCGAGGAGTATCTCTATTCGGCGATGGAGGACTTCCGGCTGGACATCATGATCGACCAGGGCCCGAACGCCCGGAGCGTCCGGCTGTCGATCCCGAAATTCACCCTGGTCGGGGCGACGACGCGCAATGGGCTGCTCACCGCGCCGCTGCGCTCCCGCTTCACCCTGCAGACCCGGCTCGACTACTACGACGTGCCGACTCTCGTCGGCATCGTGCGCCGGAGCTGCCGGTTGCTCGCCGTGGCGATCGACGAGGGCGGCGAACGGGAGATCGCCATGCGGGCGCGCGGCACGCCCCGCGTGGTGAACAACCTGATCAATTTCATCCGGGACTTCGCCCAGGAGCGGGCCTCGGGCCGCATCACCCAGCCGGTCGCCGCGGCGGCGCTCGAGCTGCTCGAGATCGACCACGCCGGCCTGGACGAGATGGACAAGCGGATGCTGCGCGCCATGGCCGAGAACTACGGCGGCGGCCCCGTGGGGATGACCACGATTGCCGTGTCCGTCGGCGAGGAGGCCGAGACCCTCGAGGAGGTGCACGAGCCCTTCCTGATCCAGGAAGGCTACCTGCAGCGCACGCCCCAGGGCCGGGTGCTGACGGAGCGCGGCTACGCCGCGGTCGGGATGAAGCGCGGAGGCGGGACGCAGGGCAGCCTGCTCTGAGCGGACGCCTGCGCTACTTTCTGAAGTGGGTCAGTTTGATCGGGCTGCGGCAATCCGACGCAGCACGCGCTTCCAGCCCGTGACCTCGTGAGCCCTTGGGCTGGAAGCCACGTTCCAAGCCCTGACGTGGCACGGGCATCTTGCCCGTGTCTCATATGCCTATGGGCTTAGGCCCATGCTCGATTCGAGGCTCCGGTTTGATCCACAGCGCTCCTTTTCCGTTGGATTGACCCCGTCGGTTTTTGTGCTAACTATTGACCCTCCATGCCCTCCAAAGCCAAGACTTCCCGGTCCGCCGCGGCCAACCCGTCGGCGCGGGCGGCCAGCGGCGAGGTCTATGTGACCCGGCAGGTGCACTTCAACTCCGCCCACCAGCTCAACAATCCGGCCTTCAGCCGGAAGTGGAACGAGAAGACCTACGGCCTGTGCACCAACCCGCACTGGCACGGGCACAATTACGTGCTCGAGGCGACGGTGGCCGGCGTCCCGGACCCGCACACCGGCTACGTCATCAACCTGGCGGAGCTCAAGCGGATCCTGCACGTGGCCGTGGTGGACCCGTGCGACCATCGCAATCTCAACGAGGAGGTGGCGTTCCTCCGCGGCATCAATCCCTCCACCGAGAACCTCGTGATCGCCTTCTGGCGGCAGATCGAGCCGCACCTCAAGTCGGGCCGGCTGCACAGCATCCGGCTCTACGAGACCCCGCGCAATTTCGTGGAATATCTCGGGCCGCCCCGTTCCGGCAAATAAATGAGCAAAAAGCACCCCATGTATCTCCACCGCTCCGCGGACGGATCGGCCCCGCGCATCAAGCGGGAGTATGACGCGAAGTTCCGCGCCAGTCCGGCTTACCGGGCGAGCCTGCCGGACATGATGGAGGTGGCGCACGATCCCACCCTGGGGGTCAATGTGCCGATCCAGCAGGTCGGGGTGTCGAATTTCAAGCTGCCGCTCAAGTACCGGACCAAGCAGGGTGAGATCCTCACGCTGGAGACCAGCATCACAGGGACCGTCTCGCTCGAGGCCGAGCTCAAGGGGATCAACATGAGCCGGATCGTCCGCTCGTTCTACGACCACAAGGACGAGGTCTTCACCGGCGAGCGCATGGGCCGGATCCTCAAAGCCTACCTGCGCAAGGTCGAGAGCAAGGCGGCGCGACTGAAGGTCGCCTTCTCCTACCCGCTCCTGCAGGAGAGCCTGCGCAGCGGGCTGCACGGCTACCAGTTCTACGACGTCGCCTTCGAGGGCGTCATGACCAGCGCGGGCGACTACCGCCGGTTCATCCACTTCGACTTTGTCTACTCATCGGCCTGCCCCTGCTCGGCCGAGCTGACCGAACACGCGCGCGACCAGCGCGGCGTCTACGGCGTCCCCCATTCCCAGCGCAGCAAGGCCCGGGTGATCCTCGAGGAGGCCGACGGGCGCAAGATCTGGGTCGAGGACGTGCAGGCGCACTGCCTCAAGGCGCTCAGCACCGAGACCCAGGTCATGGTCAAGCGCGAGGACGAGCAGGCCTTCGCCGAGCTCAATGGCGCCCACCTCAAGTTCGTGGAGGACGCCGCCCGGCTGCTCTACCGGGAGTTCGACGGCGACCGGCGCATCCGGGATTTCCAGATCGCGTGCGCGCACCTCGAGTCGCTGCACTCCCACGACGCGGTCAGCGTCATCTGCAAGGGCGTGAAGGGCGGCTTTGTCGCCGACTTTCAGGACTTCCGGTCGCTGGTGTGCTGAGACCCACCATGGCCGGCCCCGTCGTCCTGATCACCGGAGCCTCGCAGGGCATCGGCGCGGAGATCGCCCGGGTGTTTGCCCGGGAACTGCGCGGGGTGCGCCTCGCCCTGGTGGCGCGCCAAGCCTCGAAGCTGGGTGCGGTCGCCCGGGTCTGCCGCCGGTCCGGGGCGCGGGCGGAGGTCTTTCCGTGCGACGTCAGCGACGAGGGCGCGGTCGCCGCGCTGGCGATCGCAGTCCACCAGACCCTCGGCCCGGTCGACGTCCTGATCAATAATGCGGGCAAGTTCCTCGCCGCGCCCTTCCTGGAGACCGCCGCCGCCGACTTCGACCGCCTGCTGGCGGCCAACCTGCGCAGCGTCTTTCTTGTCTCCCGGGCCCTCGTCCCGGCGATGGTGCGGCGCGGCCGGGGCGATGTCTTCAACATGAGCTCGATCGCCGGACTGGGGGCATATCCCGGCGGCGCCGGCTACTGCGCGGCCAAGTTCGGCGTGACCGGGCTGTCGCAGGTGATGCGCGCCGAACTCAGGGAGAAGGGCGTGCGCGTCTGCTGCGTCCACCCGGGCGCCACCGTCTCCCCGTCGTGGCAGGGCAGCGGGGTCGACGCCGCGCGGTTGATGCCGGCCCGCGACGTGGCGCGGGCATTTTTCGACATCTACCGGCTCAGCCGCCGGACCGTGGTCGAGGAAATTGTCCTGCGGCCGCAACGGGGCGACCTGTAACCGCCCCGGGCGGACCGGCCGGAGCGGAGCGAAAAAGAACCGGGAGAGCGTGTGTGGGGTGAAGGTACTCCAAGCCGGGCCGGCGCGACATCAGGCGCGCCCTATATCCCGTGTAGGGCGGCGCCCTACAAGCCGCCGCCGGCCGCCTCAGCTGCGGCGCCCGCTCTCGACCCAGCGCACCGCCTCGTGGGTCAGCTCGGTGCCGCTGCTTAACCCCATCTTCTCCTTGATGCGCGCGCTGTAGGCCTGCACGGTCTTGATGCTGACCTTCAGGTCGGTCGCGATGCGGCGGGTCGTGTGGCCCTGGCCCAGCCGCTGGAAAACCTCGATCTCCCGGTCGCTCAGGGTGGCGATGGCCCCCTGCGCCGGGGGCGGAGCCCGCCCCACCATGCGCTCCGCCAGCCGCGCCATCATGTCCGGACTGGCGTAGATCCGTCCCGCCCGCACCTGGCGGATCGCCTCGACGATCCGCACGGTGGACTCCCGCTTCGTGATGTAACCGCTGGCGCCGGCGCGCAAGGCGCGCTCCGCGTAGTAATACTCCTCATACATGGACAGGACGATGATGGCGGTCTCCGGAAAACGGACCCGCATGTCCTTGATCAGGTCGAGGCCCGACCCGCCCTTGAGCGAGAGGTCGACGATCGCGACGTCCGGGGGCTCGGGGGCCATCGCCGCCAGCGCGCTCGCCGAGTCCTCCGCCTGTCCGCACACCTCCAGGTCGGGCTCCGGGCGCAGCAGGTTGGCCAGCCATTCGCGGACCAGGGGATGATCGTCCACGATGAAGACACGGGCTCGGGTTTTGGCGCGGGCGGACATGCTCCACCATGCTGTAATCCGCGGCGATTTTGGCAATAGTCATTGCGAGGGGGTCTTTGCTCTGGACGTCGGCCGCCCGATGGCCGAATTTCACGGCCGATGGCGATGAGATTCAGCATTCTGGGGAGCGGGAGCTCGGGCAACAGCGCCCTCCTGGTGACCGAGGGCTCCCGGGTCCTGGTCGACGCGGGTTTTTCCATCCGCCGGCTGGGGCGGCTGCTGGCCGGGGTCGGCGAGTCGCTCGACCGGATCGACGCGGTGTTCCTGACCCACGAACACGGCGATCATATCGCGGGGATCGAGGGCTTACGCAAGTTTCCGAATATCCGAATCTTCGCCAACTCCGCCACCGCCCGCGCCGTGCAGGAGGGCCTGGACCATCCGGCCGCCTGGCAGATCTTCGAGACCGGCTCATCCTTCCGCTTCCGCGACCTGGAGGTGGAGACCTTCGCCGTGCCCCATGACGCCCACGATCCCGTCGGCTACCGCTTCGCGAGCGGGAGCGACGGGGACCTGTTCGCCCCGCTCCGGCGGCTCGCCTGGGTGACCGACCTCGGCCACGCGCCGCCCCACCTCCAGGAGCGCCTCCGCGACTGCGACGTGGTGGCCATCGAGTCCAACCATTGTCCCCAGCTCCTCCAGGCCGACCACCGGCGCTCCTGGTCGACCAAGCAGCGGATCAGCGGCCGGCACGGCCATCTCTCCAACGAGGCCACCCGGGAACTGCTGGCGAGCGTGGCCAGCCCGCGCTGGCAGCGGGTCTATCTCACCCACCTGTCGCGCGACTGCAACAGCCTGGCGGCGGTCGAGGCCTCCCTGGCCGGCCTGCGCGCCACGCTGCGCTGCGATTTTGCCATCGTCGGCCACGGCGAAGGCACCCCGTTTTTCGAACTTAGCTGAGCAGCACAAGATCTCGAATTTCGAAATTCGAATTGGTTAGTGCTTGTGTCCTTTTTTCAGGCTCTTGCGGCTCGCGATGGTCCACATCAGCACGCCGCCGATCACCCCGAACGGCGCCATGTAGTAGAAATAGTAGTGCCAGCTCAGGTCGAGCAGCCAGCCCAGGGCCTTCAGGGCGAGGCTCGCGCCGAAGTACTGGAATGAATCGATCACCCCGGAGGCGAAGCCGGCCATCTTGCGGCCGCCGATATCCATCGCGGCGGCGGGTCCGAGCAGCGAATGCGTCGAGTTGGCGGTGAAGGCGATCGCCACGAACGAGGCCACGATCGCCGGCGTGCTTCGCGCCTGGGCCGCGATCAGGATCACGGCGACCTCAAGGAAATAGATGCCCATCGCCACCGGGGCCCGCCGGCCCTGGAACATCCGGTCGGAAATGGCCCCGGAGAGCAGGGAGCCGGCCGAGGCGACGAAAGGGATGAGGAATCCGGTCACCTGGAACGCCCGGGAGTTCAGGTCGACATGCTGCACCTCCTGCAGATACCGGGGGAACCATTGGTCGATGCTTTGCCGCACCGCGCCGGTGCAGGCATAGGCGCCCGCGATGATCCAGACGACGGGATTGCTCACGATCTGGTAAAACACCGTCCGGATGTCGCCGTGCGCATCCGTGTCGGCGTGGTCGGCCTCGCCGGCGTAAAGGTCGTGGAAGCCCGCCTCCTCCGGGGTGTCCTTGACCACCAGGGCGAGGACGATGGCCATGATGGTCGCCACGCCGGCGGGTATCCAGAAGAGCCAGCGCCAGTGCAGCGGCGAGACATGCCACATTCCCAAAAAGACGAAGCCCCCGAGAATCGCCGAACCGAAGTAGTTGATGCCCAGCCGCCCCAGGTTGATCATGAAGCCGAACACCCCCGCAAATGTGCCGCGCTCCGTCTGGCTGAACCAGGAGGCGTTGACCTTGATGAAGCCCGGCGCCCCAAAGGATTGCATGTACCCGTCGACGCTCCGGATCAGGGCGAAGGCCCAGAGCAGCCCCCAGAAGGAGGCCACGCCGAACATGACATTCATCGCGATCGTGCCCGCGGCGCCGATCAGCATCGCCTTCTTGCCCCCCAGGCGGTCGGTCAGCAGCCCGTTTACGATCTGTCCGATCGCATAGGCGAGCAGCGCCAGGGAGATGACATCGGTGATCTGCGACTTCGAGAAGTGGAACTCGTCGCTGATGGACTTGTTCGCCAGCGGCAAGTTGTAGCGGCAGAGGTAGTAGCTCGTGTACATGAGCCCGAGCACGCCCCAGTTCAGGCCGCGCCGCGCGCGGAACCCCGGCCGGTGTTTCGGCCGGTGGGTGATCAGGGGGGTGGCGCTCGCAGTCAAGACCTGGCTGTCATGCCGCGAAATCGGGCGCAACGCAGTAAAATACTCACTTGTAACAAGCGTGCGTCCGCGGCGTCTCATCAGCATGCCCCGGCCCGTCCCAATCGCCAGAATGCTCAGCCTGCTCGCGGGACTGCTGGCCGCCACCGGGCTGCTCCACGCCCAAGCCGTGCGCCTGTCCAACCTCTCCACGCGCGGATTTGTGGGCGCAGGCAATGACATCATGATCAGCGGCTTTGTGGTCGGACCCGGCTCCGGCGACACCCTCCTGATCCGCGGGGTCGGCCCGGGACTGTTCACGACGTTCGGTTTGACCGGCTATCTCCCCGATCCGACGATCTCGCTCTACGGCGCCGGTTCCGATGTGCCGCTGGCTACCTATACCGACTGGAACGCGTCGATCGCCACCACCTTCACCTCCGTCGGCGCCTTTCCGCTCACGGTCGGAAGCAAGGACACCGCCTTTGTCACCACCCTGGCTCCCGGCTCCTACACAGCGGAACTGTCGGGCACCGCCGGCGACAGCGGGGTGGCGCTCGCCGAGGTCTATGAGGTGGCCCCGACGGCGACATCCTCCCGTCTGACCAATCTGTCCACGCGCATCGAAATCGGCTCGGGTTCCAGCGTCGGCATCTCCGGAATCTCCATCTCGCAGGGATCCGGCGACCGGCTGCTCCTGTTGCGCGCCGTCGGCCCGTCGCTGCAATCCGTGCTCGGAATCAGCGGAGTCCTGGCCGACCCCGCGATGACGGTGCTCTATTCCAATGGCACGGTCTTCGCCAGCAACGACAACTGGGTCACTCCGGTCGGCGCCACCGCCGCCAGCGCGGCGGCCCTGAGCGCCGCCTTCATCCAGGCCGGCGCCTTTCCCCTCGGGGCCGGCAGCGACGACGCGGCCATCCTCGCGGTCTTTCCCCCGGGCGACTTCACGGTCGAAGTGACCGGAAACGCTGGCTCAACCGGCTTGGCCCTGCTCGAGGTTTACGACCTCACTCCCGCCGGCGCCCCCGCCGTCACCATCGCCGCCACCCAGCCAAACGCCGACACCAGCGGGGCCAATCCCGGCAGCATCACCGTCACCCGCACCGGCGACACCTCCCTGCCGCTGGTGGTCGATTATTCGGTCGGGGGCACCGCCAACAGCGGCATCGATTACTCCGCCCTGCCCGGGGTGGTGGTGATTCCCGCCGGCTCGAGCTCGGCGGCGATCACGGTCCTGCCCAATCCCACCCTTTCCACGGTACCGAGCGTAACCGTCACGCTCACCCTCACGGCGAATTATGCCTACACCACGGCCGGGACCGGCGCAGCGACCGTCACGATCACCAATCTCCCGGCGACGCTCTACGTCGCCACCCTCCGTCCCCCTTCCGGGGCCAACTCCACCGCCTCGGGCACGGCCACCATCCTGCTCAACTCCGCCGGGACGATTGCGACCGTCAATGTTTCGTTCAGCAACCTCACGTCGACGGAGGTCACGGCGCACCTGGACGTCGGCGTGCCCGGCAACAACAGCGCCTTCGTCTTCAACCTGCCCTATGGGCAGGTGACGGACGCGGCGTGGACGTTCGCCGCCACCGGCACCTATTCCAGCGCCAGCCTGCTCGCCGCGCTCAAGGCCGGCAACATCTACGTTGAAATCGACTCCCAGAACTTCGCGACCGGCGAGCTCTCCGGCCAATACAATCAGAGCACCGGCTCGCAGGCCTTCACTCCGCCCGCCGCCCCGCCGGCCATCAACCTCGCCAACCCGACGGCCAACGCGTCCGCCCGTTTCCTTGAGCAGGCCACCTTCGGGCCCACCCCGGCCGACATCACCAACGTCGTGACCAACGGCTACAGCCAATGGCTTACCAACGAAATGGCGCTGGCCGAAACCTCGCACCTGGCGGCCACCAATGCCGATGCGGCGGCCTATCCGCCCACCGGTACTTTCCCGGTTGTGCCCAATAACCGCTACGCCGCCTGGTGGCTGGTGTCGGTCACCGGGTCGGACCAGCTCCGGCAGCGCGTCGCCTTCGCGCTCAGCCAGATCTTCGTTGTCTCCGACGTCGCTTCGTCGCTGGCCAACCAGCCGCAGGCACTGGCCAATTACTACGACATGCTGGCCAACGACGCTTTCGGCAATTTCCGCCAACTCCTGCAGGACGTCACACTCAGCCCGGTGATGGGCAATTACCTCAACATGCTCCAGAATGCGGCGGCCAACCCGGCGAAGGGCACCGCCGCCGACGAAAATTACGCCCGCGAGGTGATGCAGCTCTTCAGCATCGGCCTGAACTTCCTCAATCCCGATGGCACGCTCCAGCTCAGCTCGAGCGGGCAGCCGATCCCAACCTACACCAACGCCACGATCGTCCAGACCGCCAACGTCTTCACCGGCTGGTCCTACCACTCGACCGCGGCCAACCCCAGCTTCTATGGGGTCACGGCCGATTGGTACGATCCGATGCAGCTGTATCCCGCCTACCACGACAACACGCAGAAAACCATCGTGGCGATGACCGCGACCGGATCGCCCGTGATCATTCCCGCCAACGGGGGGGGCACCTCCGACCTGAATATCGAGCTGAACACCCTGTTCAACCACCAGAACACCGCCCCGTTTTTCTGCCGCCAGCTGATTCAGCACCTGGTGACGAGCAACCCCAGTCCCGGCTACGTCTATCGCGTGGCCCAGGTCTTTGCCAACGACGGCACCGGCACCCGCGGCAATCTCGCCGCCGTGGTCAAGGCCATCCTGCTCGACTACGAGGCGCGCTCACCCACCCTCGTCGGCAACGCCGGCACGGGCAAGCTGAAGGAACCCCTGCTGCGGCAGACCGCGCTTTACCGCGCCTTTGCTGCCAGTTCCGCGGAAGGCCGCTTCCCGATCTTCAGCGCGACGGCCAACCTGGGCGAAATGGCCCTGAGTTCGCCCACCGTGTTCAATTTCTTCCCGCCCGACTACGTGCCGCCCGGGATCCTGGCTGCAGCCGGCCTGGAAGGTCCCGAGTTCCAGATCACCACCGCCTCCACGGCGATGAGTACCGCCAACACTCTATATAGCGCGGTCTATACCTCGGCGACGCCCTCCGCCTCCACCGTGGTCCTCGACCTGTCCTCCCTCACCTCCCCCGCCGGCAACACCACGGCCGCGCTCATCGCCACGCTTAGCCAGCTGTTTTGTGGCGGCAACATGAGCGCCCAGATGCAGGCCCAGCTCACCACCGGGCTCGCCGCGCTGCCCAATTCCGCCCAGCCGCTTGACCGCGCCCGGTTTGCGCTCGACCTTGTCGTCACCGCGTCCGAGTCGGCGGTCCAGCAATAGGAATACCCGATCCCATGACTCCCCTCGATCTCACCCGCCGCAAGTTCATCGGCAACTGCTGCGCGGCGGTCGGCGCCACTGGCATCCTCTCGGCGCTGGCGCAGCTGCGGGTGATCGGCGCGCTCGCGGCGGATGCTTCCAGCGGCAGCCCCTACAAGGCGCTGGTCTGCATCTTCCTCTACGGTGGCAACGACTCCAACAACGTCATCATCCCCAGCGACAACACCGACTATGCCACCTATTTGGCCCAGCGCACCGCGCTGGCCATCCCCCAGGCCAACCTCCTGCCCATCACGCCCAAGACCTACACCGACGGGCGCAAATACGGGCTGCACCCCTCCCTGGTCGAAGTCCAGGGCCTATTCGCCTCGGGCCAGCTCGCGCTCCTGGCCAATACCGGCACCCTGACTTATCCGACCACCCTCACCCAGTACAATTCCGGGTCGGCCAACCTGCCGCCCCAGCTCTTCTCCCATGCGGACCAGCAGGTGCAGTGGCAGAGCAGCATTCCCGACCAGCCCTTCCAGACGGGCTGGGGCGGGCGCCTCGCCGACATGGTCAACGCGCTCAACGGCAATTCGTCGATCTCGATGTCGATCAGCGTAGCCGGCGAGAATTCCTTCCAGGTGGGCAATGTCGTCTCCCAGTACGCGGTCAGCCCGACCGGCGCGGTGATGCTGAATGGCACCACCGGCGGCACGATCAACCCCCTCCGCTACACGAACCAGCTCGATCTGCTGAGCCAGCAGGAGTCCAACCTGTTCGAGGCCGCGTTTTCCGGGCTCACCAGCTCGGCGATCAGCGACGCCTCCCTGCTGACCAGCGTGCTCAGCAATGCCACCGCGATCACCACGACCTTCCCCGCCACCTCCCTCGGCACGCAACTGCAGATGATCGCCAAGCTCATTTCCGCCGGCCCGTCGCTCGGCCTCAACCGGCAGATCTTCTTTGCGAGCCTCGGGGGTTTTGACACCCACACCGTCGAGCTGGCCACCCAGGCTCCGCTGCTCGTCCAGGTGAGCCAGGCGCTGAATGCGTTCTATAACGCCACGGTGGAATTGGGCGTCGCCGACCAGGTCACGGCCTTCACCGCCTCGGATTTCAGCCGCACCTACAACACCAATGGGGATGGAGCCGACCACGGCTGGGGCAGCCACCATATGATCATGGGCGGGGGGGTGGCCGGCGGCGACATCTACGGCAAAATGCCCTCCCTGGAGATCGGGGGCCCCGACGACACCGGCCGGGGCCGGTGGATCCCCTCGACCAGCGTCGACCAGTACAGCGCCACGCTCGCCTCCTGGTTTGGCGTCAGCCCCTCCAACCTGCCGGTCGTGCTGCCCAATATAGGACGTTTTTCGACCTCCAACCTGGGCTTCATGAGCGGCAGCTGAAGCAATTACGGCATGAACCGCCGCACCGCCTTCATCGCCGTCCTGGTGGTCGTCGCGCTCGGGCTCGTTTGGTGGCTGCCGCGGCACCGGTCGGCCGGACCCGCCGGGGCAGGGCCGCTCTCCGGCCCCGCCGCGAGCGCGGGGCCCGCCGCGCCGGCCAACGCCGCCGGGGCGCCCGCCAGCGCTTACGCCAACGAAGAACCCTCCCACCTCGCCGACCGGCTCAATACGCCGGGAGCCGACATCAATTCCGACCTACGGGTGCTCAACGACATCTTCGTGCAATTTCGAAGCGCCACCCACGGCGGAAATCCCATCGGTGAGAATTCCGAGATCACCGCCGCCCTCACCGGCCGCAACCGGCTGGACTTTGCCTTCATCCCCAGGAACCATCCGGCGATCAACGCCCGCGGCGAACTCTGCGACCGCTGGGGCAATCCCTTCTTCTTCCACCAGCTTTCCGGGACCCAGATGGAGATCCGGTCCGCGGGGCCCGATGGCAAGCTCTGGACCGACGACGACCGGGTCCTGACGCCGGGACTGCGCGCGCCGCCGCTTTAGGCTCAGTGAGAATTTAGAAAGATTAATAAGTTGTAACCGGCGGAACCAGGGACCGTCGTAAGGGCGTGCCGATGCCTGCCCACCCCGCGAGCCTGTCCCGGGCGTGGCTTCGGCTGATTTCGCGGTGCCCGTATCTGGCCATGCTGGTCGCTGCGGGTCTCCTTCAGGCTCAGGGCCCGCGCCTGTTTAATCTCTCGACCCGGGGCAATGTGGGTTCGGGGGGCCAACTCATGATCAGCGGATTCGGCGTGGGTCCCGGCACCGGGGATACCCTGCTCATCCGGGCGGCGGGACCGGGGTTGACCAGCACGTTCGGCCTGCCCGGGATTCTGCCGGACCCGACGATCACTTTGCACAACGCCTCCGGGGCTCCGGTCGCCACCTACACGGGGTGGATCGCCTCCCTCGCCCCCACGATGGCGGTCGCGGGTGCGTTCCCCCTGATGCCCGCCAGCAAGGACACCGCGTTTGTAACCACCCTGTCCCCGGGCAACTACACGGCGGAACTGACGGGCGCCTCGGGTGACACCGGGATCGCCCTGGCCGAGGTTTACGAGGTGGCTCCAACCGCCACTTCATCCCGGCTCACCAATATCTCCACCCGCCTGCAGGTCGGAACCGGGGCCGACGTGGGCATCACGGGAATCGCCGTGTCGGGGGGCTCGGGCTCCCGCCTGCTGCTCGTTCGGGCCGTCGGCCCGTCGCTGCAATCGACGTTTGGGATCGCCGGAGCCCTGGCCGATCCCGCCCTCACCATCCTCACCCCCGCCGGCGCCGTGTTCGCCAGCAACGACGACTGGGGCACTCCAGTCGGGACCAATGCCGCCAGCGCCGCCTCGCTCGCCGCCGCGTTCGCCCAGTCCGGGGCTTTTCCGCTCGTGGCCGGGAGCAAGGACTCCGCCGTGCTCGCGCTGTTCCCCCCTGGGGATTATTCCGCCCAGGTCACGGGCAACGGGGGCACCTCAGGCACCGCGCTGATCGAGGTCTATGACGTCACGCCGTCCGCCGGCGGACCCGCGGTCTCGATTGCCGCCACCCAGCCCAATGCCGACACGAGCGGCGCCAATCCCGGCGTCTTCACCGTCAGCTGCGCCGGAACGGCCGTGCTGCCCATCGTCGTGAATTATACGATCAGCGGCTCCGCCAACAATGGCGTGGATTATGTCGCGCTTCCGGGCACCGTGGTCATTCCGGCGGGCGCCGGTTCGGCCACCATCACGGTCACCCCCAATCCCACGCTGACGACTGTGCCCAGCGACACAGTCGTCCTGACCCTCGCCCCCAGCTCCAACTACAGCGTCTTCGGGACCGGCACGGCCACGGTCACCATCACCAACCAGCCGGCCACCCTCTATGTCGCCACCCTGCGCACCGGCACGGCCGCAAATTCCACAGCCTCGGGCACGGCCACCATCCTGCTCAATCCCGACGGCACCGCCGCCACCGTGAATGTGTCGTTCAGCAATCTCACCTCGTCCGAAGTGACCGCTCACCTCGATGTGGGCGTGCCCGGCAATAACAGCGCATTCGTCTTCAATCTCCCTTATGGCCAGGTGACCAATGCCGACTGGACCTTCGGCGCCGCCGGGACCTATTCCAGTGCGGCCCTGCTCGCCGCGCTCAAGGCCGGCAATATCTACGTTGAAATCGACAGCCAGGACTACGCCACGGGCGAATTGACCGGGCAATTCATCGCCAATAGCGGCTCGCAGACGTTCGCGGCTCCGGCTGGCCCGCCGGCGATCAACCTGGCCAATCCGACCGCCGGTGAGTCGGCGCGCTTCCTCGAGCAATCCACCTTTGGCCCGACGACTGCCGACATCGCCAGCGTCATGACCCAGGGCTACAGCCAGTGGATCACCAACCAGTTGGCCCTGCCCGAGACCTCGCATCTCGCCGCCACCCGCGCCGACGCGGCGGCCTTTCCCAATGCCGGCACGACTCCCATCCTGCCCAACAATCGCTATGCCGCCTGGTGGCTGGTGTCGGTCACGGCGCCCGACCAGCTCCGCCAGCGCGTCGCCTTCGCCCTGAGCGAAATCTTCGTCGTGTCCGACGTGGCCGCGTCACTCGCCAACCAGCCGGAGGCGCTGGCCAACTATTATGACACCCTGGCCAAGGATGCGTTCGGCAACTTCCGCCAACTGCTCCAGGACGCCACGCTCAGCCCAGTGATGGGGAATTACCTTAACCTGCTGCAGAATGCGGCAGCCAACCCCGCCAAGGGGACCAGCGCCGACGAAAACTACGCCCGCGAGGTGATGCAGCTGTTCACGATCGGCCTGAACTTCCTCAATCCCGACGGCTCGCTGAAGCTCGACTCCACCGGCCAGCCGATCCCCACCTACAACAACGCGACGATCGTCCAGACGGCCAACGTGTTCACGGGTTGGTCATATTCGTCCACCGCCGCCAGCCCGAGTTTCTACGGGGCCACGGCCGACTGGTACGACCCGCTGCAGCTCTATCCCGCGTATCACGACAAAACCCAAAAGACGGTCGTGGCGACCACGGCCGGCGGTCCGCCCACGATCCTGCCCGCGGGCGAAGGCGGCACGGCCGACCTGAGCGCCGAATTGGACGCCCTTTTCAATCACCAGAACACCGGCCCGTTCATCAGCCGCCAGCTCATCGCGCGCCTGGTCACCAGCAATCCCAGCCCCGGCTACGTCTACCGCGTCGCCCAAGTGTTCGCCAACGACGGCACCGGAACCCGCGGCAACCTCGCCGCTGTGATCAAGGCGATCCTGCTCGACTATGAGGCCCGGTCGCCCGCCCTGGTCGGCAACGCCGGAACCGGCAAGCTCAAGGAGCCCATCCTCCGGCAGACGGCGCTTTACCGCGCATTTGGCGCCAGTTCCGCCGAAGGCCGCTTCCCGATCTTCAATGCCACGGCCAATCTCGGCCAGATGGCCCTGAGTTCGCCCACCGTGTTCAATTTCTTTCCGGCGGATTACGTGCCCCCGGACCTGCTGGCCTCCGCCGGCCTGGCGGGGCCGGAATTTGACATCACCACGGCAACCACCGCCATCAGCACCGCCAACACCCTCTACAACGCGATCTATACGTCCACGACTCCCGGCGCCTCGGCCGTCGTGCTCAACCTCTCCGCCCTCACGGCCGCGGCGGGCAATACCACGGCCGCGCTCATCAGCACGCTCAACGAATTATTCTGCGGCGGGAGCATGACCGCGCAGATGCAGCAGCAGATCACCACCGGCTTGGCCGCGTTGCCGAGCAGCGCGCAGCCGCTCGACCGCGCCCGATTTGCGCTCGAGGTCGTCGCCACCGCCCCGGAAGCCGCGATCCAGCAGTAACCCCATCCCCCATGACGCCCCTCGATCTCACCCGCCGGAAGTTCATCGGCAACTGCTGCGCCGGCGTCGGCGCCACCGGCATCCTTTCCGCCCTGGCGCAACTGCGGGTGATCGGCGCGCTGGCCGCGGACACGGCCAACAGCGATTACAAGGCCCTGGTCTGCATTTTCCTGTACGGCGGCAATGACTCGAACAACGTCATCATCCCGACCGACACCACGGGGTATGCCAGCTATGCGGCGCAGCGCACGGCGCTGGCCATTCCCCAGGCCAGCCTCCTGCCCATCGCCCCCAAGACCTACAGCGACGGCCGGAAGTATGGCCTGCACCCTTCGCTGGTCGACGTCCAGGGCCTGTTCGCCTCCGGGCAGCTTGCGTTCATGGCCAACACTGGGACCCTGACGTACCCGACCACCCTGGCGCAGTACAACTCCGGCGGCGCCAACCTGCCGCCCCAGCTTTTTTCGCATGCCGACCAGCAGGTGCAATGGCAGAGCAGCATTCCGGACCAGCCCTTCGCGACGGGTTGGGGCGGTCGGCTGGCCGACATCGTCAACGCCCTGAATTCCAACACGGCGATCTCGATGTCGATCAGCGTGGCGGGCGAAAATTCGTTCCAGGTAGGCAAGGTCGTCTCGCAGTACGCGGTCAGTTCCTCGGGCGCAGTGTCGCTCAGCGGGACAACCGGCGGCACGATCAATCCGGTCAGGTATTCGACGCAGCTCGATCTCCTGAACCTGAAGGAGGCGAATCTCTTCCAGGCCGCCTTCTCCAACATCACCAGTTCGGCGATCAGCGACGCCACGCTTCTCACCAGCGTGCTCACGGGCGCCACCACCCTGACCACGACCTTTCCCAACACCTCGCTGGGCACCCAGCTCAAAATGATCGCTCGCCTGATCTCCGCGGCGCCGACGCTCGGCCTCACCCGGCAGATATTTTTCGCCAGCATCGGCGGTTTTGACACGCACACGGTCGAACTTGCCACCCAGGCTCCGCTGCTCGTCCAGGTCAGCCAGGCGCTCAACGCGTTCAACAGCGCGACGGTCGAGCTGGGGGTCGCCGACCAGGTCACGACCTTCACCGCGTCGGACTTCAACCGCACGTACAACACCAACGGGAACGGGGCCGACCACGGCTGGGGCAGCCACCAGATCGTCATGGGCGGCGCGGTGACCGGCGGAGACATCTACGGCAAGATGCCCTCCCAGGTGATCGGAGGGCCCGATGATACCGGTCGGGGCCGCTGGATTCCGTCGACGAGCGTGGATCAGTACAGCGCCACCCTCGCCTCGTGGTTCGGTGTCAGCGCCTCCAACCTTCCCGTCGTGCTGCCCAACATCGGTCGCTTCGCGAGCGCGAACCTCGGCTTCATGAACGGCGCCTGAGGCGTGTCAGCTTGATCGCAACGGAGGCAATCCGGAGTGGCACGGGCGTCCCGTCCGTGGACCATGAGAACATGGGCAGGATGCCCATGCCACGTTCCTGGGCAAGACGCCACTTCCAAACCCTGACGTAGCATGCCCTGACGTAGCATGCCCTGACGTGGCATGCCCTGACGTAGCATGCCCTGACGTGGCATGCCCTGACGTGGCACGGGCATCTTGCCCGTGTCTCATCTGCCTATGGGCTTAAGCCCATGCTTTATTCGAGCCTTCGATTTGATCCATTTCCCGCGCCCCACGTCGCTTGACCCTCGGGCGCGGCTGGCCGTTAATGACGACCCGTGTCGCGTCGCCTCGCCGCCTTATTTTTCCTCCTCGCTGTCCCCGCGGTCGCCGCGCCCTTGCGCATCGCGACGCTGTCGACCGTCCTGACGGAGGTGGCCCGCGAGGTGGGCGGACCGGAGGTCGTGGTCACCGGCATCCTGGCCCCGGGGGTGGACCCGCACACCTTCGAGCCGTCGCCGGCCGACCTGCGCGCCATCACCCAGGCGGACCTGGTGCTGGCGTCAGGCCTGGGGCTGGAAAACTACCTGGACCGGATCGCCGCCAACTCCGGCGCCGGCGCCCGGATCGTGGAAGCCGGCCGGGTCCTCGGACCCACCGTCCTCACCGTGGGCGGCGGCGACCGCGCCGAACCCGACCCCCATTGGTGGCACAGCATCGCCGCCATGATCACCGTCACCCGCTGGGTGACGGACGAATTAACCGGTTTGCGCCCCGGCTCTGCCGCCGGCTTCCGCGACCGCGCCGGGGCGTACGTCGCCCGGCTGGCCGCGCTGGAAACCTGGACCCGCCTTGAACTGGCGGCCCTGCCGTCCGCCCGCCGCCAGCTCATCACCACCCACGAGGCCTTCGGCTGGTTCGCCCGCGACTATGGCTTTGGCATGCATGCGATCAGCGGACTGAGCACCGAGGACGAGCCGGACGCCCGCGATTTCGCCGCGCTGGTCGAATTCATCCGCCGCCGGCACATTCCCGCCATCTTCCCCGAGAGCGACGAGAACTCCCGGCTGGCGGCCGCCCTCGCCCGCGAAAGCGGCGCCCGGCTCGGCACTCCCCTGTATGCCGACGGGCTGGTCCCCGCCGACGACGGCGCCAGCTACGACGCCATGTACCGCCACAACGTCCGCGCCATCGTCGCCGGCTTGCGCTAATCAGCTTTCGCACTTCGCTGTCCCCTTCCGCCTTTCGCCTTCCGCCTTCCACAAATGGACCCCATCCCCGTCACCGTTCTCACCGGATTTCTCGGCGCCGGCAAAACCACGCTCCTCAACCGCATCCTGACCGAGAAGCACGGCCTCAAGCTCGCGGTCATCGAAAACGAGTTCGGCGAGGTCGGCGTCGACCACCAGCTGCTCGTCTCCGGCGACGAGGAGCTGATGGAAATGAACAACGGCTGCATCTGTTGCTCGGTCCGCGGCGACCTCATCCGCATCCTCGGGCGGCTGCTCAAGCGCAAGAACCGGCTCGACGGGGTGCTGATCGAAACCACCGGCCTGGCCAACCCCGCCCCCGTCGCCCAGACCTTCTTCACCGACGACGAGATGCGCGCCGCCTTTCGCCTGGATGCCATCGTCACCGTCGTGGACGCGAAGCACGTGCTCCAGCACCTCGACGCCGACGACGAGTCGGTCAAGCAGGTCGCGTTCGCCGACGTCATCCTCCTCAACAAGACCGACCTGATCGGCGCGCCCGAGCTGGACGCCCTGGAGGCGCGCCTGCACCGCATCAATTCCGTCGCCCGCATCCATCGCACCCGGAATTGTGCGGTGCCGCTCGATTGGGTGCTCAACATCGGCGGCTTCAACCTCAGCCGCGCTTCCGAGCTCGACCCCAAGTTCCTCGAGCCCGAGTACCCCTTCGAGTGGGCGGGCGCCTACGCGCTGCCCGCCGGCACCCACGAAATCGTAATCGGCCATGCGGGTCACGACGACCACGCCGGCCACGAGCACCACCACCACCACGGCAACGAGAACGAGCTGGATTTGGTTGTATTGCGCGCCGGCCAGGGGCCGGACGCGTCCGCTGTAGTCCCGCCCGGCGGGACGAAGCAGGATCCGCCCCTGAAAGAGGAAGCGGAAGCGGTTCAATTATTCTCCGGCCACGAGACCCGCCTCGAAGCCGGCGCCACCGTCACCCCCGGCGCCCGGCTCAACCGCCTGCTGCTGGCCGAGGGTTCCGGTCGCTTCAAGCTGAGCATCGCGACCCCCGGCCGCTATCTCCTTTTCGAGCAATGCGGCGAGGTTCCCCTGCACCTCCAGGTTTCGGGCGAAAACGTCAAGCCCGGCTGGCAGCGTGACTACCACGCCGCCCACGAGCACAACGACGCGGTCACGTCCGTGGGCATCCGCCAGCCCGGGACGCTCGACAGCAAGCGCCTCAACGAGTGGCTGAGCGGGCTGCTCCGGACCAAGGGCGGCGACATCTACCGGATGAAGGGCATCCTTAGCGTCAAAGACAGCAGCAAGCAGTTGGTCTTTCAGGGGGTCCACATGCTTTTTGACGCCAAGTTCGACCGCGAATGGGGGACGGCGCCGCGCGTCAACACCCTCGTATTCATCGGCAAGAACCTCGACCGGGACGCCCTGGTCGGCGCCTTCACGGCCTGCCTCGTCCCCTGATTTTGAATCTGACGAAACATTGGGCCGGGTCGCTCGACGACTACGCCATCGACCTGGCGTGGTCACCGGACGGTGCCACCCTGGCCGCGGCTTCCTCGGCAGGCCCGATCTCTCTCTTCGCGGCCGCGGACGGCCGGAAGCTGGGCGAGCTGCCCGGCCATGACCTCGGCACCAACGCTCTCGCCTGGGGCAGCGTCCTGGCGTCGGCCGGCCAGGACGGCGCCGTCAAGTTCTGGGACGCAGCCTCCGGGCACCATGCCGCGACCGCCTCGCTGGGTTCCGCCTGGGTGGAGCACCTCGCCTGGCGCCCTGCCCCCGGCGCGCCGCTCCTCGCGGCGGCCTCCGGCCGCAAGCTGGTCCTGCTCGGGCCCGACGGCTCCGTCCGCCACGCCTTTCCCGAAGCCCCCAAGACCATCTCCGCCCTGGCCTGGCACCCGCAGGGGCGACTGCTCGCCGTCGCCTTCTTCGGCGGGGTGCGGCTGATCGCCGTCGAAGACCACCGCGTGCACCAGGAGTTCACCTATGCCAACGGCATCCACGCCCTGGTGTGGTCGCCGGACGGCAAGTGGCTGGTCTCGGGGAACCAGGATCCCAGCGTGCATCTCTGGATCCCGGCGGAGGATATCGAACTCCAGATGAGCGGTTATGAGACCAAGGTAAAGCACCTGGGCTTCGATGTCTCGAGCCGCTGGCTGGCGACAGCCGGCGGGCGGGACGCGTGCGTCTGGGACTGCGCTGGCGCCGGGCCCGAGGGGCGTGCCCCGGCGATGTTCCCGCACGATACCCTGGTGTCTGCCGTCGCCTTCCAGGGCGCGCACGGGCTGCTCGCCACCGCTTCCCAGGGCGGTGAGGTGCAAGTCTGGAGTCCCGAGCGGCGGCAGCCGTTGCGGGCCTCCGCCCGCCTGCCGGCCGCCGTGACGAAACTTGCCTGGGCCCCCGGAGATCGCATGCTCGCGATCGGGTCGGAGAAAGGAGCCATTTATGCCCTCAGCTGTGAAACTTAGGTTCATCGCAGCTCTTCTGCTCTGCACCGCCGCTCGCGGCGCCGACCTTCCGGCCGATGCTGGCCGCCCCGCGGCGCTCTCCATCGCTGCCGCCGCCAACTTCACCCCCGTGCTCGCCGAGCTCGACCGCGCCTTCTCCCGCACCGAGCCGGGCGTCGCCGTCACTACCGCGACCGGCGCCTCGGGAAGCCTCTTCGCCCAGATCCGGAATGGCGCGCCCTTCGACGTGTTTCTTTCCGCCGACCTCGATTTTCCCCGGCGGCTGGCGCAGGCCGGCGACGCCGATGGGGCCAGCATCACGCGGTTCGCGACCGGGCGCCTGGTCCTATGGACGACGCGGCCCGGGCTCGCCCTGGACTCCATCGCCGGGGCCGTGCAGGACCCCCGGGTTCGGAAGCTCGCCATCGCCAATCCCCTCACCGCCCCGTATGGACGCGCCGCGCGCCAGGCGCTGGACCGCCTCGGGCTGGCCGCCGCCGCCGCGCCCAAGCTCGTCACCGGGGAAAACATCAGCCAGACCGCCGCATTTGTTTCGACCGGCAATGCTGACGCCGGATTTGTCGCCCTTTCGCTGGTGCTCGCCCCCAAGCTGAAGGACCGCGGCCACTGGATCGAGGTCCCCGCCGCCCTCTACGACCCGCTCGACCACGCCGCCGTGATCACCAACCACGGCGCCGCCAACCCCGAGGCCCGCCGCTATCTCGCCTTCCTGCTCACCCCCGCCGCGCGCGTGATCCTCCAGCGCTACGGCTACGGGCTGCCTTGAGCGCGATCGAAAAAGTAGCGCGGGCGTCGCGCCTGCAATCTTGACGACGGCAGGCGGGACGCCTGCGCTGCTTCCGCAAGGTCGACGCGACGTCCATGTCGCGTCCGAAAGCGGTCCCGCAAAGCGGGACCGCTTCTACGTTGCCGGTCACGGCCCGCGCAACACCACCGCACCCGTCGGCGCGGCCGGAGTCGCGCCGCGGGATTCAACCGTGATCATGATCTGCGCCGGCGTCGCCGTCCCGGCGGGCAGCTTGTAATAGACCCCGCCCGATTCACCGTAAAACTGCGCGGGAATTTCGCCCACATTCTGAAACGACTGTGAACCGGCGGGCTCAACCCAAAGCTGGAGCGACTGGTCGGACGCCACCTGGGGCAGGTTGTAGAGATCGAGGTAGCCCTGATCCTGGGTCTGGTCGAAAAGCGAGACGGCGTAGGGCGTGTCGGTGGACCCGGCCGATTCAGTGGATTGGATGGACCCACTCGATCCCGTCGATCCGGCCGAGCCGCTCGACCCTGCCGTCTCTGCCGATCCGGCTGATCCAGCCGACCCCGCTGATCCGGTCGTCGGTGAAGCCGGCGTGGTGTCAGGCGAAGTCACAGTGTTGCCCGTTGGCGCGCCCGCGGTAACCTCGACCGGAGTCGAATCTCCGAGCGATTGCGTTATAATACTCGCTCCACTCACCACAGCCCCGTTGGCGGCAACCGTGGCGCCGGTGGTTGCCGCGCCCACGGAGGTTGTGGTCGCCGTGCTGCTGGAACCGGAAGCCGCAGTCGACCCATTATTTGCCACCGGAGCGGTCGGGGTGTTCGTCGGCCCGGAGGTAGACGGCTTGGTGCCGATCGGCGGCCCGGCGGCGATCACGCCCGGCTTGGTCAATACGGTGTTGCTCAAATCCATCAGGCCGGTCCGATCGCCGCTGGCATAACTGGCACCGTCGACCAGCTCCATCGCCACGATGCGACCCGAAGCCGGAATGGCCAGCGCCTGGGTCGCGAGCTGCTGCAAGATCTGCCGGTATTCGGCGTTGACCGCGTCCCGCGAGCCCTGCAGGCGGGCATACTCCAGGCGGAGCGCGGCCAGGCGCGACAATTCCTTCGCCAGCTCCCGGCCCGGGTCGCGCGGCGACACCACGGTCGTACCCTCGGTTTTCCCCGTTCCTCCCGCTCCCGCTGCCAGACCAGCCAGCCCGCTTTTCTGGCCGCCGCGTCCGGTCAGGTCGCGCCGACCGAGCCATCGTTCGCCGGGGCGGAGCGCCCACTGCGCGACATTCGCGACCAGCAGCGCCGCGGCCACCATCGGCCAGAAATACCGCCGCCAACCCGGGACCCGGCGGCGCGCCGCGGTCGCGCGCAATATCGCCGCAATCATCGCCCCGCGCTCGCTCTCCTCCAAGGTCGACTCCGGCGCCTCGGCCAACGCATACAGGGCAACGGCATCGGCGCAGGCCTTGAATCCCGCCGCGGCGACCGAGTCGCGCTCCAGCAGCGCCTCGAACTCTCCCCTTCTCTTCGGATCGAGCTCGTCGAACAGGTAGGCCAGCGCCTCGGTGGTGAAATCGTCAATCATGGCGGAGGGTGAGCTGGCGCAGCTTGAGCAGGCCGCGGCGCAAATGGTTTTTCACGTTGCCGATGGGGGTTTGCATCCGCTGGGCGATCTCCGCCTGGGAGCATCCGGAGAAAAAAGCCAGGTCAAGCGCCTGACGCTGCGCCGGGGAGAGATCCGCCAGAAGATGCTCGAGGAATTCGCGGCCGCCCGGCACCACCGGCGGGGAAGATTCGCGGAGATCCGGGTCGCTCGCCAGCAGGGAAAGCAGGGTGCGGCGCCGGGCCCCCTGGCGCAGGCGGTCGATCGCCGCGTTGCGGGCGATGAACAGGAGCCACGACACCGCCTCGCCGCGGTCCTCGCGGTAGGTCCGCGCCTGGCGCCAGGCCTTGACGAACGCGTCCTGCACCACCTCGCGAACCTCCTCGCGATCGGCGAGCATGCGCGCCACGACCCCGTGAACCCGCCCGGCGTGCAGGGCATGGAACTCCTGCAGGGCCTCCGCTTCCCCGGCGGCCATCCGCGCGACCAGGCGGCGGTTAAGTTGCAGCGCTGCGGCATCGAAAGGGAGCACGGGGTCGCGGAGAATTAGTCGTTCGCGCCGCCGATTGCAATCATGGCCATATTGGCACTTAAATACGACCGCCGTCAGAGGTTTGAGTCACAACCACGAACAATTATTCTCCCATGAAGATCGAAAAAAGCGGGTCGAAGCCCACCCGGCGCGGACCTTCGGAGTGGTTCACCGGCGACGTCTGGGTCGATGAGATCGCTCCCCCGGATGCGCCGGCCCGGGTCCACGTGCTCCGGGTGTCGTTCGAGCCGGGGGCCCGCACCGCCTGGCACAGCCACCCACTGGGCCAGGTCCTCCACATCATCGCCGGGCTGGGTCGGGTGCAGAAGTCGGGTGAACCCACCGTCGACGTCCATCCCGGCGACACCGTGTGGATCCCGCCCGACGAGCGGCACTGGCACGGCGCGGCGCCGGGCCACTCCATGGTCCATCTCGCCGTCCAACGGGCGACCGACGACGGGACCGAGGTGACCTGGTACGAGCAGGTCGCACCGGCCGACTACGCACCGGAACTCGCCAAAGCGGCGGATCCCGCGCGCAGCGGGTAACACCCCATGGCCGGAGGCACCTTTCGGGCGTAGGCTCCGCGGACATGAACAAAGCCATCTCCCTCGCCCTCGTTGTGATCGGAATCGTCCTGCTGGTCTACGGCATCAACGCCTCGAACTCGACTGCCTCCAGTATTTCCAACGCCATTTCCGGGAATCCGACCGACCGCAGCATCTGGCTGATCTGTGGCGGAGCGCTTGGCATCGTCGCCGGCGGGGTTGGCCTGATCTTTTCCTCCCGCCGCAGCTGAACGGCGGAGCACATTAATCCCACCAACCATCGCCCCCAATGCCCACACCCTCGTTTCTCCCCTCCCAAAACAACTTCGCCGACCTCCGCGAAGTCGCCAATGACGTCCTTAAAGCCACGAAGGAGACCAACCTGAAACGCCTGGCGGGTGTCGTGGGCACGCTGCTGTATCGCTGCGACCTGCTGGAACGCGAAGTCGAGCGCCTCGGACGCGCGGCCCCGGCGAAGCCAAAACCGTCCCGGCGCAAGGCGCCCCGCGCCAAGCCACGCGCCCGCTAGCCTGCCTCCGCCGTGAAGACCATGAAGACGGTGTGCATCTACGGCTATGGCGGTCCCGAGGTGCTGGTCTATCGCGACGCCCCGCGCCCGCATCCCGGCCCGGGCGAAGTGTTGGTCCGCGTCCATGCCGCCGCGATCAATCCCGTGGATTGGAAGATCCGCGAAGGCCACCTCAAGGGCATGCTGCACCATACCTTTCCCCTGATCCTCGGCTGGGACGTCTCCGGGGTCATCGACGGACTTGGCTCCGGCCTCACCCGCCTGAAGCTGGGCGACCAAGTGTTCAGCCGCCCGGACATCGACCGCGACGGCGCCTACGCGGAATACATCGTCATCCGGGAGTCGGAAGTGGCCCTGAAACCCAAGTCCATCGACCACATCCACGCCGCCGCCCTGCCCCTGGGCGGCCTGACCGCATGGCAGACCCTTTTCGACGCCGGCGGCCTCGCTCCCGGCCAGCGCGTTTTGATCCATGCGGCGGCCGGCGGGGTTGGTCACCTCGCGGTGCAGCTGGCGAAGTGGAAGGGCGCGTACGTCATCGGCACCGCCGCCGAGCGCAACCATGAATTCCTGCGCGAACTCGGAGCCGATCGGATCATCGACTACGACACCGAGCGCTTCGAGGACGTGCTCGAGCCGGTGGACCTGGTCCTCGATACCATGGGCGGAGCCGTCCAGGAGCGTTCCTGGAAGGTGCTCAAGCCCGGCGGGATTCTGGTTTCCGTCGCCAGTCCTCCCTCCGCGGAGAAAGCTGCCGCGCACCATGTGCGTCAGGCCTTTGTCTTTACCCAGCCCAACGCCCCGGAACTTGCGGAGATCGCCGCCCTGGTCGACGCCGGCAAGCTCAAGGCGATCGTGGAAACCATCCTGCCCCTCTCCGACGCGACTCGTGGCCAGGAACTCAGTCAGCGCGGCCACACGTGCGGCAAAATTGTTCTACGGGTGGTTTAGAGCCGAAGAAAACAGCGAACGGACTTCTTATGGCAAAAAATCCAAAAACTACTCAGCAGGCGCGCCAAGATTCCGCTGGGCAGGAACAAGGGGCGCCGAAACCCTCTCGCGGTAGCGCGACTTCGAAGTCCCCCCTGCGCCGAGAGCCAGAAACCTCCACACTCCGAATTGCCGGTCCGCACCGCAGCGTTCAGCCGGAAACGGTCGTGACCCAATTCACATTCTATGTGAACCCCACGCGGGCGCTTGTGTGCGTACCCACAGAGACGCCCACGTTATTTTCGCTTGGAGTCGCAGCCGACCTCACCGGCGTACATCCGGAGATGCTTCGTTATTACTGCCGACTTGGATTGCTGGGCGCCGATCGGGCAGAAATGGAGCGCGAAGCAACCTTTGATGGAG
>Ga0302319_10003643_pt1 | contig 32028 bp, 27 predicted proteins | sample Bog_T0_2_FD_203319 | JGI IMG/M metagenome (GOLD analysis project Ga0302319, IMG submission 203319) | Peat permafrost microbial communities from Stordalen Mire near Abisko, Sweden - Bog_T0_2 | ecosystem: Environmental > Terrestrial > Soil > Wetlands > Peat | place: Sweden: Abisko, Stordalen Mire... | reverse complement strand
TGAATCGAACCGGCATATTCAAAGTCTTTGAATACTTCTCGCAAGGCAGGTGAACATCCAGCGCGCGAGGCTTCTTTGCACCCGCCGGCACCCAGCACGACACCAAGCATCAACGTCCATACACTTTTCATTGCCTTCGTCATAATCAATGCTCTTCCCTGGTGGGGCGTTCGGATTCTTCAACGTGCGGACCTTGTTTTCTAAATCGAGCGCTTGCCTGTTGTTAAGATATTCATTTCCAACCCCTTACATGAACCCCCATGGCGTGCCCTCGGCATCTGATTCTCCTTTACAAAATTGGGTGCCCCAGGTCTCGATTCTGGGACCTGGGGTGCGCGCGCCCTTCGTTCATGCTCTCCCACCCAGTTCAATCGTGGGGAAAGGGTGGGGCACCCGGCCGGAAGATTGAGATGCGGATCTCCCGCTCATGGAGTCAATCCGCGGCCATTTCCCTGCCCTTGACCTCGTGGCCCATCATCGCGAGAGCGGCCAGGGACAGCGCCACGACCAGCACGGTAATGGCCAGCACGGCCGGGTAATTGCCCCAGTGTTCGGCGGCCAGGGCTTGGCCCTTGCCGTTCCACGAGGTCACCAGGCCGCCCAACTGATAAGCGAGGCCCGGCGCCGTGGCCCTCACCGGCGCGGGCGAAAGCTCAGTGAGATAGGCCGGCACCACCCCCCAGGCTCCCTGCACCATGAACTGCATCAGTACCGCGCCCAAGCCCAGCGTGACGGCGGAGTGCCCGTAGGCGTAGAGCGGAATCACCGGAATGGCCAGCAGCGCCGCGGTGACAATGGCCCGCTTGCGGCCCCACTTCTCTGACAGCGTGCCGAAGACAAAGCCGCCGGCGATGGAGCCGAAGCCGTAGAGCACGCCGATCAGCCCCACCGTCCGCGGGGAGAGCCTGGCCTGCACGGCGAGGAAGGTGGGGTAGACGTCCTGGGTGCCGTGCGAGAAGCTCATGAAGGCGGTCATCAGCAAAACCAGGAACAGAAAGGTGGGCAGAAAAGCCCACAGGCGGGCCAGCTCCCCGGCCTTGGCGATGCGGGCATCGCCGACCGAGCGCGCGCGGTGGGTCTGGGCCCGCGCCAGCCAGACCGGAGACTCGGCCACCCGCGCCTGGACATAGAGCACCAGCAAGCCTGGCGTTGCACCCAGGATGAAAAGCCCGCGCCAGCCGATCCAGTGGAAGAAGAGCGCAAAAGCGGCCGAGGCCAGGATCGAGCCCATCGCGTAGCCCTCCTGGAGAATGCCGGAGAAGGCGCCGCGGCCCTCCTTGGGCAGGCTCTCAAAGGCCAGCGCCGCGCCTACGCCCCACTCCCCGCCCATGGCGATTCCAAACAGAGCGCGCAGCACCAGGAGGACGGCGAGCGAAGGGGCAAAGGCGCAGGCCAGCTCAATCACGGAGAAGCCGAGGATGTTGGCCATGAGCACCGGGCGGCGGCCGTAGCGGTCCGCCAGGATGCCGAACAGCAGCGCGCCCACCGGGCGGAAGGCCTGGGTCATGAAGACCGCGCCCAATATCGCCGAGGGCTGGGTGTGGAACTCCCCGGCAATGGCCTTGACGCAGAAGACCAGCAGGAAGAAGTCGAGGGAATCGAGCGTCCAGCCGAGAAAGGCGGCCAGAAAGGTATGACGCTGGGCGCTGTTCAGACGCCGGAAGTCGCTCAAAACGGACATGCAGGGGAGCATAGCAGACGGTTGGCCAGGCAGTCCGCAGCGATCTTCTGTGTCTTTCTCAGGTCCGCAAATTGAGCTTTTTTGGGCGCCATGGTTGGCGCGCTTTTTGCGGAAGGAGTGGGAAACCACATCGCTCTCTTCAGGCCCGGTCAGCGATCTGCATTTCTCCCAATCAAAAGCGGAATGCGGCTGCTGAGGGCGCTTTTCACCAGCGCGTCCGGCGGAATTGAAGGAATCGCGGATATTTGTTGCAACGAATAGATTTCCCGGGGCATCTTACATGCATCAGAAGGTTCAGCGGGAGCAGCACTGCTTTCCCTGCTCCCGCGCGCACCCGGTGAGAGCGCTTGTCTCTTCCCCATCCCCAAAACGGCCCAAGGGCCTGGCACTGAAAGGAATCTCCATGATGAAGCGTTTGGCAATCGTAACTGGCATTCTGGCGATGGCTGCTCCCCTGGCCATGGCGCAATACTCGACCTGGACCTCCGATCCCGCCCACAGCGAAGTGGACTTCAGCATCAGGCACGGCGGCGTCTCGAACGTGCATGGCCGCATTGGCAAGGTGGCTGCCACCCTGGTGTACAACGAGGCCGACATTTCCAAATCCACCGTGACGGCAACCATTGACACCTCCACGGTGGACACCGGCGAACCCGCCCGCGATACGCACCTCAAGACGGATGCTTTCTTCGACGTCGCCAAGTTCCCCACCGCCACCTTCACCAGCACCAGCGTGGCAAGGAACGGCGGCAAGCTGACGGTGAGCGGCAACTTCACCTTGCACGGCGTGACCAAGCCGGTGGTCCTGGATGTGGAAGGCCCCACCACGCCGGTGGAGAGCGCCATGGACCACAAGCTGCACTCCGGCTTTTCAGCCACCACCACCCTCAGCCGCACGGCCTTCGGCATCGGCACCAGCTTCCCGTCGGCCCTGGTAGGCGACGAGGTCAAGCTGACCATCGAGGTGGAGATCGTCAAGCAGTAAACGGCGCACATGCCGGTGTAGCGGCCGGCAAAGCTGGAAGAGTGCGGACGCGAGGATTTTCAGCGTTTCTGCAAGGCTGGGCTCCTGCTTTCTCATCCTTTTCGCAAAGAGCGCGAAAAGGATGGGGCGCACAGTTCCTTGCAGTCTCCTTGAAGATGCGCTACAGACCGCACCCTTCACCCGGTGCATAGAATCGTTGCGATGCAGGCAGCGGAGGAGACCGACGATGGCCGGCCTGAAACTCGAAATTGTGCAGAGCCGTCCTTTTTCCAGCGCGGCAGAGGAGGCGCTGCTCAACCTGTTGCGCACCTCCGACTGCCTGAATCGCGCCTTTCACCGCAAGACCCGCGACTGGGGCGTCACCTCGACGCAATACAACGTGCTGAGGATTCTGCGCGGCGCGCAACCTCAGGGGCTCACCTGCTCGGCGATCGGTAGCCGGATGATCACTGCCGAGCCGGACATTACGCGGCTGCTGGCGCGGCTGAAAGCGCTCAAACTCATCCGCCAGCAGCGCGACCGGCAGGACCGGCGCGTGGTGTGGACGCAAATATCGGAGTCCGGGCTGGAGTTGCTGCGGCAGATGGATCCGGTGATCGAACGGGTTCCCGGCGAGCTGCTGGGGCACCTGAACGGCGCGGAACTGGCGGAGTTGATCCGCTTGCTGGAACTGGCCCGCAAACCCAGCGAGAGCCTGCCGACGCCGGTCTGCTGCGACGAAAGCCAGGGTGCGGGGCAGGAGGGCTGAGCCGAGACTCAAGTCTGCTGAAGCGCCAGCGCGTTTTTTGTTCAAGTGTTTACTGGGTAGATTTGAATTCACGCTCTCCCACCCTTGAATCAAAGGACGATTCAAGGATGGGGCACCCAAATTATTGTTCACACTCACATGGAAAACGCTAGGGAAGCTCTGAACAAGTCGATTCTGCGAACGAGCATTTCCTCAAGGGCTAAAGCCCACGCCGATTTTGCAACACGTACGGCACGACTAAAGTCGTACCCTTTCAAAGCATGGGCTTAATCAGGGGCTCGCTAGCGCGCCAGGACCTTCTGAGCCACCGCTTCCTCGTCCCCGTCCGCCTGAATGATCTTGTTGTGCAAGCAGTAGAGAGCGAGTTCGAGGCGATCTGAGACTCCCAGCTTGTCATAGATCTTGCGTAGATAGTTCTTGATGACCTGCTCGGTGGTGCCCAGTTGGAAGGCGATTTCCTTGTTGCGCTTGCCCTGGGTGATGCAGGTGATGATGGCCATCTCCTTGGGCGAAAGCCGGGGCTGGTTGCGCGGACTGACCAGCGCGGCGGCCTGGGCGCGATAGGCTTCAATCACCCAATTGACCGATTGGTTGTCGATCCAGGTTTCCCCTGAGGCGATTCTGCGCACGCAGCGGACCAGCAGGTCGGGGGAGATGGAGCGGGAGATGATGCCGCGCACGCCGCGGCGGTAAAGCTCGACGGTGTGGTTCTCGTCGGCCGCCACGGCCTGCACAATCAGCTTGACATCGGGGGCGATGCGCAGCAGGTCGGGGATGACATTGGCGGTGCCTGCCAGAAGGCTGCCTTCCAGCAGAACGACATCGGTGGGAAAGCGCTCAATGGCGGCGCGCAGGTTCTCCAGCGTGTCGGCCTGGGCCACGACGCGCAAGTCGTCTTCGAGGGCAAAGACCTTGCGGATGCCTACGCGGTAAATGGCCTGGGAATCGGCAAGAATGATGCGAATTGTCCCTGGCTTGACCGCAGCGTCAAGTACGTCGCCATCAGATGCATCGTCCAAAAAGTCCATAGTGGGCATGCGCCAAGCAAACTCGGGCTGTCACTGCTCCGCGAATTGGTACTCGTCGATAGTGGCCGCAGCCTGATACTGAGTTTGGCTTATGGAGCAGCGTACCACACGTCCCATGCAATGGACCATAACATCGTGTGGGGTACCCAGGACTGCACCTGGCATGCGCAGGGAGAATTGAATTTCGCGGCCCACCTGCAGCGGGCCATCCATCTCAAAGAGCACGCCGCTGGCAGAGACGTTCATGGTGGTGGCAGGCTGCTTCTCTTTGCCGTTGCCGACCTCCACTGGCAGCGCAAGCGGAAAACGAACCGCGCAGCGCACCTCCTGCTGGGGGACGACCGGCTTTGGAGAAACCGGCGAGCGCGATGATTTGGATTTTGTAGCTTTCATTGACTGCATCCCGGACCTCCAAGGGCCCTTTTGCTCACCTGCTCACTCTACCGGAGTTTTCCGGTTCAACCAAGGCACCAAAGTTTTAAAGGCAGTAACCGGCCCGTCCGTAGAGGGAAACTCAGGCGGGCTGGTTGAGCGATCCCTGGCCCGGAGCAGCGAAAAAACGCTGCCGCGGCGCCCATCGCTTCCTGATTTCTGTTGTGGTCCGCGCCGACCATCTTGCCCCCGGCCCAGGCGCACCAGAGAGAGTGCCGGCACGAGCCCCCTACCATCCGGTGAGCGATAGAGGATGCGATTCCCGGCTTGAGTGAGCCCGCAGGGCGTTTCAATGGCCGGTGCAAAGCGCCTGTGCTGCTGGAGCAGGAAGCTGGTCCGCTACCCACGGCCGACCGGCGGAAATCGTGGATCCCGCCACGAAGCAGCGCCAGCCGGCGAAATGGGTTGAACCAGAGTGAGCCAAAAATTCGCAAAAATAGTTACTTTCGTGGTAGCATGTCTGGCCCTTTTAGGTTACCCTTGCGGTGCAAACGATTTTTCTATTGACCAGGAGTCTACTCTCATGCTTTCCACTTCCTTGAAGATCCGCAGCGTTGTTCTTGGTACCGCCCTGGCCGTCTCCGCCAGCTATGCATTCGCGAGCGCCTATCCCTCTTATCCGATGCCCCCGCTGCCCACCGGAAGCGTAGCCGCCAACAGTGCGTACCCCTCTTATCCGATGCCCCCGCTGCCCACCGGAAGCGTAGCCGCCAACAGTGCGTACCCCTCTTATCCGATGCCCCCGCTGCCCACCGGAAGCGTTGCTGCCAACAGTGCGTACCCCTCTTATCCGATGCCCCCGCTGCCCACCGGAAGCGTTGCTGCCAACAGCGCGTACCCCTCTTATCCGATGCCCCCGCTGCCCACCGGAAGCGTTGCTGCCAACAGCGCCTATCCCTCCTATCCGATGCCCCCGCTGCCCACCGGAAGCGTTGCTGCCAACAGCGCGTACCCGTCTTATCCGATGCCTCCGCTGCCCACCGGATGCGTTGCTGCCAACAGCGCCTATCCCTCCTATCCGATGCCCCCGCTGCCCACCGGAAGCGTTGCCGCCAACAGTGCCTATCCCTCTTATCCGATGCCCCCGCTGCCCACCGGAAGCGTTGCTGCCAACAGCGCGTACCCCTCTTATCCGATGCCCCCGCTGCCCACCGGAAGCGTTGCCGCCAACAGTGCCTATCCCTCTTATCCGATGCCCCCGCTGCCCGCCGGAAGCAAGGCAACAGCTTAGTAGCCTTTCTGTGCCTGGTTGACCCGACCGGATTCACTGCTACACTCAATACGTCGCGTCGATGAATTGAGGCGGGATGGTGACGGTGAATCTGGACAACATGCTTTGGATCGCCTCCTTTGTGGCCGAGGCGGTCGTTGTCGGGCTGCTCCTATATCGCCGTGCATGGCGAAGCTTGCCAGTTTTCTGCGCGTATTGCGCGTGGGCGCTGTGTAGCGATGCCGGAGCCTTCATTGTGTTGCGCTTCTATACGGCCAGCTATTTCGCGGCCTATTTGACCGGAACGGTGGTCGATTCGGTCTTGGAGTTCGGCGTCCTGGTCGAGTTGACATGGTCTGTGCTCCGCCCGCTGCGGGCGTCCCTCCCGCGAGGCGCGCTGTTGGTGGCCGGGATTCTGGTAGTGGGGGCTGGCGCTGCGATCTGGCCGTTCGCCGTCATTCCTGGGTTCGGCAGTTTGCCGCCCGCGTGGCATCTTCTCATGCGGCTGCAACAGACAACCTCAATTCTCAGGATTCTCTTCTTCCTGGCGCTCACCGGATGCAGCCAATTGCTTTCGATCGGTTGGCGGAGCCGCGAGTTGCAGGTGGCCACCGGACTTGGCTTTTACTCCTTTTTCAGCCTTGCTGTGGCGATGCTTCATGCTCATCAGGCGGTGGGGCCGGTTTATCTCCACCTGAACCAGGTGGTAGTGGCCAGCTATCTGTGTTCCCTGCTCTATTGGGTCTTCAGTTTTGCCCAGAAAGAGGCGGAGCGCCGGGAACCCACCCCGCAGATGCAGAGTTTGTTGCTGGCCGTGGCGGGCGCCGCCAGAAGCACCAGGGTTGGGCTGGAAAACTCCGCGGCGGCGAAAAAGCGGAAGCTCTAGGAACGTTGAAGGCCCGGGTTGGCGGGCTGGATTTGCCTTCGCTGCCTGGCGAGGCCGGCTCAAGATTGCGGGTTACTTAGGTGTTGCGGCCGGTTGGGTACTCTTAATTCAGAAAAAAGTACCAAAACAATGAAATTTTTCCCCACACGAGCCGATTTTCTGTTACTAGTAGGAGGAAAGAAAAAAAGGAACCGGGTTGTTCCGCAATTTTTCTGGTTACCTATACCCGGCCTGAGGATCACCAATGATTCTTTCTTTGCTTGAGATCGCGGCACTTGCCGCTGTCGCGCTCTACCTTGGCCGCTGGCGCAATGGCATTCGCCGCCGCAATGCGCAAACGTGGGACTCCCTGCTGGCTCGACTGCGCCCCGACTGGAGCGCGCGCGAGTTGAGCGATCATTTCCTTTGGAAAGAAGGAGTGAACGCGACCGCCGACGATGCCTGGCAGCGCATGGAAGGCCCCAAGGGCCTGTGGGTGATGTACCAGAACGCGCGAGTGATGCTGGAGATGGCCGACTATGCCGACAAACACTGCGCCGGCGTCGACCGCCTGCTGCTGGAAACCCTGCGCAGCGACGCCATGCAGATTCGGGTTTGCGTTTTGATGGCCCTGGCCCAATACGGGTTCTCGCAGGCCAGCGAGGGCGTGCGCGTGAACGCCTTCCGGGCCGCGTCCATGTATACCGACATGGCCGCGCGGATGACTCAGTTGCTGCAGCAGAACGCCGCCGCCATCGTCCCGGATTTTGTTGCGGCCATGTAGATCGGCTTCCTCCGCCATGTCAAAAGCCCCGGCCATGGCCGGGGCTTTTGCTTGGTTTGCCAGCCAGTTTCAGGCCGGGTTGGCGGCCAGAAACGCATTGATGCGGGTGTACTCGCTGTCGCTGAGGCGGAAATCGAGGGCCGGCGCCAGCCCTTCGACCTGCGCCGCGCTGCGCCCGCCCACGATGGCGGCGGTAATGGCCGGATGATGCAGTGTCCAGGCCACGGCCACCACGCCGGGGCTCACATGCTGCCCGCCGCCGATCTCGCGCAGCAGATCCACAAGGCGCAGGTTGCGGCTCAGCCGGGGCTCGTTGAACTCGGCCGCCTTGCGCCGCCAGTCGTCGGCCGGAAAGGCCGCGACCCGCTCGGCGGTCATTTTGCCAGTGAGCAGGCCAGAGACCATGGGCGAGTAGTTGATGACACCGATGCCGTTGGCCCGGGCAAAGGGCAGCAGCTCCTCCTCGGTGGCCCGGCGCAGCATGGAGTAGGGCGGCTGCAGGCTGGTGATGGGCGCAATCTTCTGGGCGCGCTTCATCTGTTCGACGGTAAAGTTGGAGACGCCGATCCAGCGGATCTTGCCCTGCTCGCGGAAGCGGGCCAAGGCCTCCCAGCCCTCTTCGAGCTCGGTCTCCGGGTTGGGCCAGTGAATCTGGTAAAGATCGATGGTCTCCACGCCCAGACGCCGCAGCGAGCCCTCGAGTTCCTCGGCCAGCGAGGCGGCGGTGAGGGAGCGATAGATGGAGCGGTCCGGGTGCCAGCGCATGGAGCACTTGGTAAAGACCAGCGGCTTGTGGGTGGTGGTGCGGAGGGCGCGGGCGACCACCTCTTCGGAGTGGCCCAGGCCGTAGATGGCGGCGGTATCGATCCAGTTGACGCCCAGATCGAGGGCGCGATGGATGGCGGCGATGGATTCGTTGTCGTCCTGGGGGCCCCAGGCAAATTCCCAGTTGCCGCCGCCGATGGCCCAGGCGCCAAAGCCGATGGGGGTCAGTTGAAGGTCGGAGTTGCCGAGGGTGCGAAGCGGATGTGAGGCAGTAGGAGTCATGTCAACTAGGTAGATGCGGGAGAACCGCGTTGGACTCACCGACTGCAGACTCGCATCCCGGCGATTTCGCGGCTTTCGGGAAAAAACCTGCGCCGTAATACGGAGAGCGGCGACTGGAAGTTCTCTGCCAGCCCACCCTGGCCGCAAGGATTTCTCCTCGAAAAGCACGCGGTGCCCAGAGGGCGCCCAGGTGGGGCGCCCAGACATTGCGCGAGTGCTTTCCCAGGTCTCAAAAGCGAGACCTGGAGCACCCAACTTACTTCTGCCTCATGGCGGTGCGGGCTTCGGCTGACTTTGGTGCCGTGGCTTTCGCCGGCTTGGCGGGGGCTGCTTTCTTTTGCGCCGCTTTCTTTCTTGCGGACTTCTTCTTACCTTTCTTGGCCGGGGCGGGGGCGGCGCCGAGGAAGGCAGACCAGCGCAGTTCGAGCATGTGCGGGGCGGTGGCGGCTTTGGCAATGGCCAGGTCGGCAACTTCCTTGACGATCCAGTCGAAGTTCTCCTGGCCCACGGAGGTCAATTCGGCGTCGGGTGCGGGATTCATGAAGTCGATGGCGTAGGGGACGCCTTTCTCGACCGCAAACTCGACGGTGTTCAGGTCGTAGCCGAGGGCGCGGCAGAGCTTGAGAGCGTCGCGCTCGATGCTGCGGAGGAGCTTCCTGCTGGCGGCGGGCGGGCTCTGCACATAGCGATCGGCGTGGGGGCGGCGGGGATCGTAACTCATGATGCGGACCTTCCTCTGGCCCACCACGTAGCAGCGGAAGTAATCGGTGAAATCCACGGCCTTCTGGTACATCATGCACAGGTCGCGCGACTGATCGTAGGCGCGGAAGAACTCGTCGCGATTGTGGACGTGGTAGACGTCGCGCCAGCCGCCGCCATCGATGGGCTTGAGAAAGCCGTGCTCGCCGATGGAGGCAAAGACGGCGTCCCAATCGAGCGGGTACTCCAGGTTGCGCATGGAGCGGTCGGTGGTGCCCTCGGGGGGCTGCTTGTGGGGCAGGATCACGGTGGGAGGCACGGCCACGCCCAGTTTGGCGGCCAGCGTGTAATTGAAGAACTTGTCGTCGGCCGACCACCAGAAGGGATTGTTGATGACGGCCGTTCCATTGAGGGCGGCGTGCTTGAGAAAGGCGCGATAGAAGGGCACGTCGTGGGAGATGCGGTCGACGATCACCGCATAGCGCGGGAGCTGGTCGAGCGAGACAGCGCCGGTTTGCACAAACTCGGCCTGCAGGCCGTCGATGTTGCGCGCATTGATGTGCTCGACCAGTGCGCCGGGAAAGCTGTTCTCCATGCCAAACAGAACGCCGATCTTTTTCATGCCGTCTTACCCCCGATTGGATCTAACTGCGTGCGCACCGCATGCCGTGCACGGCTACAGTGTACGGCAGATTACTGCCGCGCCCGGCCAGGGGGAGAGTAACGCATGAGTTTCCCTCGAACCCCAGATCCCGGCCTGGGAATGGGTTCCTGAAGGGCGGTTGAGGATTGACCGCGCTTTCACGTCCATTTCACCGAAGCGTGAAGTCGGGTGGGTATGCTGCGCCCATGAAGACAACAAACATCATGGGCAGGACTCTCCTTTTCGTAGGCCTCTTGATTGCAATCTGTGGCATATCGGCAAGAGCGCAGTATGAGGATGGCAGCCTGATCGGCTCCATTCACGACGCCACCGGTGCGGCAGTGGGGAACGCTGCCGTCACTGTCACCAACGTGAATACCGGCAACGTGGTCAAAGTCACAGCCAACGGCTCCGGCGACTACGAAGTTCCATCTCTGCGCGTAGGCGTTTATAACGTCGAGGCAGACGCCCCGGGGTTTGCGCCCGCGCAGGCCAAGAACATTGCGGTCTCCGTGGCGGGACGCCAGCGCATCGACCTGATGTTGATGGTGGGCCAGGCCAACGCGACCACGGTCGAGGTGAGCGACGTAGCCCTGCAACTGGAGACAGAAACCAGCGAGCGCGGGCAGACGGTCTCGGAGTATCAGACAGAATCTCTGCCGCTGGTGAGCCGCAACTATTCCGATCTATTGGCGCTGGTGACCGGTTCGCGCCAGGCGCCCACGGCCGCCACCACCACCGCCGTCACCAGCCTGGTACGCGCCGGCTCGTACAACGTGAACGGCCTGCGCAGCATGTTCAACAACTACCTGCTGGACGGCATGGACAACAACGCCTATGGCGAGAGCAACCAGGGCTTTGACAACCAGATCATCCAGCCTCCGCCGGACTCGATTGCCAACTTCCAGGTGGTGACCAACAACGAGAGCGCGGAGTACGGCCGCTCTGCCGGCGCCACCATCAACGTGGCTTCCCGCAGCGGTACCAACAACTTCCACTCCACGCTCTACGAGTTCAATCGCAACACCGATCTCAACGCCTTCGGTTACATCAAGGCGTTCAGCGGCACGCATCCGATAGCCAAGCCGGGCTTCAATCGCAATCAGTTCGGCGCGGACTTCAACGGGCCGATCTTCCACAACAAGCTCTTCTACTTTGTCGACTACGAGGGCTTCCGCCAGACGCTCACCCCGTCGGTGGTACTGACCGTTCCCACGCAGAACGAAATCAACGGCATTCTGGCCGTGGATGTCCAGGATCCGTTCAAGCCCGGCACATACTACAAGGCGGGCACGTCGATTTTGAACTCGCCGGACGCCAGCCCTATTGCCAAGCAGATTCTGGGCTTCTTCAAGAACTTGCCCGCGCAGTGCCAGATTGCCGCGGGCGCCACCGGCATCAACACGTCAACCGGCGTGGACAGCAACGACTGCCCCACCAACGCCCCCTTCACCGACAACGCCGACAAGGGCGACCTGCGCATCGACTTTCAGCAGAGCGACAAGAGTTCCTGGTTCCTGAAGGTCAGCGACCGCAAGGAAACGGGCATCAACCATCCCACGCTGCCGCTGCCGCTGGACGGCCAGACCAACGGCCGCATCAAGATCCTGGACCAGCAGGTAGCGCTGGGGTACACCCGTCTGATGGGCGCCAACAAGGTGCTGGACGCGCGTCTTGGCCTGTCGGCTACCAGGGCCGGCAAATACACGCTCTCGATTGGCGACAACGCCATCGTCATCCCCGGACTGCCCACCGACCCCATCGTAGCCGGCGGCTTGCCTTCCACCAGCGTCTCGGGCGGCTTTACCGCCTTCGGACGGCAGAGCACCAACCCGCAGTGGCAGTACCCTTCTCTGCTTGACCCCAAGGTCAACTTCTCCTGGATCAAGGGCAAGCACTCGCTCAAGTTCGGCTATGAGTACGAGCACATCTGGATGCAGGTGCAGGACTCGAACCCTCTGTTCGGATCGTTCACCTACGGGAAGGGCTACAGTGTCTGCCCGGCCTCGGCGGGAGCGGCCTGCGCCAACTCGACCGCAGCGGCCGACACCTACTGGGCGGATCTGATCTTCGGTACCACCAACAACTACGCGCTGGCCACCTACTTCAAGGCTCATCTGCTGCAAACCCAGGACAGCGCCTATGCCCAGGACGACTGGAAGGTCAACTCCAAGCTGACGCTGAACCTGGGTGTGCGCTGGGAGTACGGCTCGCCTTACTCCGAGGCCAACAACAACCTCTCCAATTTCGACCCGCAAACCGTCTCCATGCTGACGCTGACTCCGGGCTTCACGGCCACGGCCAACATCACCCCCTACAGTGGAGGCGGCGTTTACGGCAAGACCCTGGTCAACCCCTCCCTGGGCGACTATGCTCCGCGCGTCGGCTTTGCCTATGCCGTCACGCCCGACATCGCCATCCGCGGCGGCTTTGGCACCAGCTACGTGCACTACACGCGCGCCGGTTCGGGCGACATTCTGCCCATCAACGCGCCCAGCGCCCTGTTCGTCTCAGTCACTCAGCCGAGCACGGCGACCGCCTTGGGCTACCGCACGGTGGATCAGGGCTATCCGGCAGGCCTGGCCACCCACTTCAATCCCGGAACCGACAACATCACCTACATTCCCAAGGACACCAAGGACAGCTATGTGGAGAGCTACTTCCTCAGCGTCCAGAAGTCCCTGGCCAAGAATACACTGCTGGATATTGCCTTCATTGGCAACCACGGCCTCAAGCTGCAAGGGTTTGACAACGCCAACCAGGGCAATCCCGCAGCAGGCGTTGCCAATCCGACCAACTCCGCCCTGGGCGCCGGTTTCGTTCGCCCCTACCCAACCTGGGGCGGGCTGGTGGGCACCACCTACGACTACGGCGACATCACCCAGGCTCTCAACGAGTTCAAGTCCCACTTCGGCGCCCTGCAAGTCCGCTATGAGCAGCGTTTTGTGGCGGGGCTGACCCTGCTGAATTCCTTCACCTGGGAACACTCGCTGGACAACGCCTCGGCCTCGCTGGAGGGCAACACGCCCTCACCGCAGGACGCCAACAACCTCAACGCCGACTACGGGCAGTCGGACTACAACCTGCCCCTGGCCAACATCCTCAGCGTGGTCTATGACGTGCCGGTGGGACATGGAAGCCAGGTTCTGTCCAGCGCCAATCCCGTTCTGGACGCCATTGCCGGCGGCTGGCAGATTAGCGCTATCAACACGGCGCAGGCGGGCACGCCCTTCAACCTGACCTATACGCCCAACTCGGCCAACGTGGTTTCGCCGCAAATCTCCGCCACGTACCGCGGCGCCAACGAATACCGGCCCAACACGGTAGGCGGCCAGGATGTGGTCCTGTGCCACTCGGGACACTCCTGCCTGAATCAGCGGTCTGCGTCGAACGGCAGCATTCAATACGTGAACTACGCCGCCTTCACGCTGCCCGCCACCAAGGACGCCAACAACAACCTGCTGAGCCCGTTTGGCAACGCGCCCCGCAATCCGGGCCGCACGCCCAACTACTTCCAAACCGACTTCGATCTCAACAAGCGCTTCAGCACCCCCATCGAGCGCATGAAGATCGAATTCCGCGCCGAACTTTACAACATCTTCAACCACACCAACCTGTACCTGCCGGCCAGCGGGTTGGGCGGCACGCTCTCCACTGCAACTACGGTCAACAACCCGACCACCGGCGGCGCCATCACCGGCACCTTCGAGCCGCGCATCGTGCAGTTCGGCTTGAAGGTTGTCTACTAGACAGCTTCTTCCAACAGTGCAACAACCCGCGCAGCGTTTGCGCGGGTTGTTCATTTTTGCGGCGGCCGTTCCCCGAAAAATGCCTAAGGGACCTCTGAACGAGTGCCAGATTCAAGAAAACCATCCCTCAGGGGCTTTAGCCCGCGTTGATTATGCGGACTTTAGCGGCACGGCTGAAGCCGTGCCTTTTCAAAGCAGAACTTATTCAGAGCTTCCCTAAAGTTCACCCGCAGCGAAGGTGCTCAGCCGCGGTGCAGGGCGCGGGTGTTGTAATTGGCCACCGCGCGCGCCACTTCAGCTGCGGGTTTGCGCTCGGCCTCGGGCTCTTCAAGCCAGCAGTAGAGAGATTCGAAGACGGCGCCCACCAGGCAGCGGGCGGCGATGGCCGGGTTCACGACCGAAGAGGCTTCCGGGGCCGATTCCAGCGCCTGACGGACCAGGCTGGCGTGCTCCCGGAGGATGTCGCGGCGCACCTGCTCCAGGCGGGGACTGAGGCCGGAGGACTCGACAATCAGAATGCGCGCCTCCCCTGGGTTCTGCGCCAGAAACAGGAACAGCGATTCGACGGCGCAGGAGAGCCCCAGCAAGGGATCGGACTGGGAGAGCCTGGCTTCCTCCATCAGGTCGGTCACCTGGCGGCCCATGGCCTCAAGAACCGCTGCAAAGATGTCTTCCTTGTTGCGGAAATGGGCATAGAAGCTGCCCACGGAGCTGCCCGCCTCGGCGACGATCATGGGCACGGTGGCGGCATGATAGCCGTGGCGGCCAAAGAGGCGGGTGGCGGCGTCCAGCAGGAGCTTGCGGCGGGCGTCCTTGCGGGCAGCGGTGGAGGGGGTTTTGCGATAGACCATTTTCTGGTGGCTTCCTCTTGTCAAAATAAGAATGACGTGTCATTCTTTTCTTGTCAAGGAACAAGGATGTGTATGAGACCCGAGATTCCCAGTGCGGCGACCACGACTGCGGGAGATGGTTCACCTGTGAGCCTTCCGTGTGAAAAGCGTACCTCAGGGGCTAAAGCCCGCGCTTCTTTGCTGCTTCTTGCGGCACGACTGAAGTCGTGCCCTTTCAAAGCCACGGGGTTACTCTCGCGAGACGCCCTTGCGGCGGCGTGCCTGTTGGCGCTATTGCCGCTGGCCGGGTGCGGTCCCAAGGCGCCGGTGGCGGCCGACCAGCCGGTGCCGGTGAGGTTGCGGCCCCCCCATCGCATTGAGCAGCCGGATTCGGTGACGGTGAGCGGCGCGGCGGAGGCCAACGTGACGGCGCTGAGCGCCTTCCAGATTGCCGGACGGGTGGGCAAGGTGTTTGTGGAAGAAGGCCAGGCGGTGAGCAAGGGCCAGGTGCTGGCGGAGCTCGACGCGACCGACTACCGCAATGCCTATGACGCGGCGCAGGGCCAGGCGGACGCGGCGCGGGCGGTGGACAACAAGGCGCAGGAAGGCCCGCGGACGCAGGAACTGGCGCAGGCGCGCATCGACTATGAGCAGTGGCGCGACCAGTACACCCGCATGAAGTTTCTCTACGACCACCAGAGCCTGCCGGCCAACGACTTCGAGAAGATTGAAGCGGCCTACAAGGCGTCGCAGCAGCGCTACGAGATGGCCAGGCAGGGCACGCGAGTGCAGGACAAGGAAGCCGCCAACGGGCAGTTGCGCGCGGCGGCCGCCGCGATGCACGAGGCGCAGAAGCGGCTGGGGGACACGCAGTTGCGCGCGCCCATCGCGGGCTTTATCGGCATGAGGCACATCGATGTGGGCGACACGGTGGCGGCCGGAATGCCGGTGATCTCCGTGCTGGACCTGAATCCCATGAAGGTGCGGGTGGCGATTCCGGAAGCCGAGATCGGCAAGGTGCATGAAGGGGCTCGCGCCACGGTGACCATTCCCTCGCTGGACGGCAGGCAGTTCGAGGGGAAGGTGGAAACAGTGGGCGTGGCGGCGGACCCGGCCTCGCGCAGTTATACGGCCAAAATCTCGGTGCCCAACCCGGCGCGGCTGCTGCGCGCAGGGATGGTGAGCGAGGCGCACATCCTGGGCGCGACGATGGTGAAGGCGATCACCGTGCCCGGCGCGGCCATTGTGCACGATGCGCAGGGCGTGGCGCATGTGTATGTGTACTCGCCCGAGCAGCGGAGGGTTTATGCACGGCGGGTGGACGTGGGCGCGCCGCTGGGCGACGAAGTGGAGATTCGCGGCGGTCTGAACGGAGACGAGCAGGTGGTGGTGGCCGGCCAGCAGAATGTGCGCGAAGGCTCGCCGGTGAGCATCGCCGGAGGCGGCCAGTGAACCCGGTCCGCGCGGCTCTGCGCTATCCCCAGGTCACCCTGGTTCTCTCCGGCTTTCTGTTCGCGGCGGGCTTTTATGCGCTGCTGACCATGCCGCGGCGGGAGGATCCAAAGATCACCATCCACACCGGCATTGTGGCCGCGATTTATCCCGGCGCGACCACCCGGGAGGTGGAAGACCAGGTCACGCGCAAGATCGAGGAGCGCCTTTTCCAGTTCGAGGAAGTTCGCCGCGACAAGACCTTCTCCACCACGAGCAACGGCATGGTGATCGTCAATGTGGAGTTGAACAAATCGGTCAAGGACTCCGACGAGTTCTGGTCGAAGCTGCGCCTGGATCTGGCGCAACTGAAGGCGACAGAACTGCCGGCGGGGGTGCGCGGGCCCATTGTGGACTCCGACTTTGGCGACACGGTGGCGGCGCTGATTGCCGTGCATGGCGGGCACTACGGCTACCGGGATCTGAAGGACTATGCGCAGACGGCGGAGATCGGGCTGCGCGCGATTCCGGCGGTCTCAAAGATCAAGCGCATCGGCGATCAAAAGGAAGAGATCGACATCAGCACCTCGTCGGAGCAACTGGCGCAGTATGCCGTGAACCCGCTCCGGATCATGCAGGCGCTGGAGGGGCGCAACACCCCGCAGTTTGCCGGCCGCGTGCCTGCCGGGCAGAGCAAGGTGCCCCTCAACTCCGGCGGGCGGCTGAGGACCGAAGACCAGATTCGCCAGGTGATGGTGGATGTTTCGCCCACCGGGCAGGCGGTGACCGTGGGCGATCTGGCCACGGTGGAGCGGGTCTACAAGGACCCCACCGAGTATGCCCGCATCGGCGGCGAGCAGACCATTCTGCTGGCCGTGGAGATGCACGAGGGCAACAACATTGTGGACTTTGGCAACACGCTGCGCTCGACGCTGAAGAACATCCAGACTTCCCTGCCCCCGGACGTGAAGCTGGACCTGGTGGCGGATCAGCCCAAGGTGGTTTCAGAGCGCATCAACGACTTTTTCCGCGAGTTTGGCATTGCCATTGTGGCCGTCATCCTGGTGACCATGCTGCTGCTGCCGATGCGCGTGGCGCTGGTGTCGGCCATCGCCATTCCGGTGTCGGTGTCGATGACCTTCGGGTTGTTGGATATTTGCGGCATTGAGCTGCAACAGGTGTCGATTTCCGCGCTGATTGTGGTGCTGGGCATGGTGGTGGACAACGCCATTGTGATTGTGGACAACTATGTGGGGCTGCTGGACCGCAAGGTACCCATCGACGAGGCAGCGGAGCGCTGCGCCACGGAGATGGCGGTGCCGGTGCTGACCGCCACGCTGGCTATCATTGCGGCCTTTGCCCCGCTGGTGCTGCTGACCGGCGCGGTGGGCGAGTTTATTCGCTCATTGCCCATCGCCGTGGCCATCTCACTGGGCACTTCGTTCTTTGTGGCCATGCTTCTGACGCCGCTGATGGCTCGCTTCTTCATCCGCCAGGGGCTGGTGGATCACGCGCTGGCGGACACCGGCGAGGCGCGCAAGCTGACGCCGCTGGACCGCATGCAGAAGGGCTACCACCGCGTGATCACCTGGGCCATGGCGAACAAGCGGCTGGTGCTGGTATCGAGCGCGCTGGCCTTTGTTATTGGCCTGGTGATTCTGCGCCTTGTGCCGCAACTGTTCTTTCCCCTGGCCGAGCGGGACCAGTTTGTGATGGACGTGTGGCTGCCGGAAGGCGCGAAGATCGAGGCCACCGATGCCGCCGTGCGGCGCATTGAAGCGGTGCTGAGCAAGGAGGCCCAGGTCAAGACCTATACCAGCTTCCTGGGCGAGAGCGCGCCGCGCTTCTACTACAACGTGAACCCCCAGGCCCCGGCGGCGAACTATGCGCAAATTCTGGTGAACACCAAGAGCGTGAAGGATACGCCCAGGCTGGTGGAACGGATGCGGGAGCAGTTGCCCGCGGTGGCCCCGGAGGCCAAGGTCTTTGTGAAAGCGCTGCAGCAGGGGCAGATCATGGAGGCCCCGGTGGAAGTGCGCATCTCAGGAGACGACTTGGCCACTCTCGAAACCCTGGGCAACCGGGCCGAGGATATTCTGCGGCACACGCCCGGCGCCACCTACATCCATACCGACTGGCACGAGGATGCCTGGCAGGTGGGCGTGAACGTGCGCGAGGATGTGGCCAACCGCATGGGGCTGACCAATGGGGCCATTGCCCAGCAACTGGCGGCGGGCTTTGAGGGCGCGCCGGTGACCACCTTCTGGGAGGGCGACCGCGGCGTGGATGTGGTGCTGCGCCTAGATCCCCAGGACCGGCAGAGTTTCAAGGATGTGCCCGACACCTACGTCATGTCTCCCGTAACCGGGGCCAAGGTTCCGCTGCAGGCGGTGGCGTCCCTCACTTCAGAGTGGCAGCCGGGCAGGATTGTGCGCCGGAACGGCGTGCGCACGCTGACCGTGCGCGCCTTTCCCGCCGACCACTTTCTGGCCAGCGAAATCCTGGGCCATGCCCGCAAGCAACTGGACACAATGGCCCTGCCGCCGGGCTACCGCATGGAATACGGCGGCGAGTTCGAGAACCAGCAGGAGGTCTCCGGCGAGTTGCGGAATGCGCTGCTGATCAGCCTGGTGCTGATCTTCCTCATCCTGCTCTTCCAGTTCCGCACCCTGATCGATCCGCTGATCGTGATGGCAGCATTTCCGCTGGCGCTGCCGGGAGCCGCTTTCGGCCTGCTGATTACCCACAACACCTTCGGCTTTACGGCCTTCATCGGCATCATCAGCGTGGGCGGCCTGGTGGTGAGGAACTCGATCATCCTCATCGACTACATTCACGAACGGATGAAGGACGGGGTGGGGTTGGAGCAGGCGGCGCTGGAGGCCGGAGAACGCCGGTTGCGGCCCATCTTCCTGACTTCGGCGGCCGCCGCGGTGGGCGTGATTCCCATGATTCTTTCCGGATCGAGTTTGTGGTCGCCGCTGGCCAGCGTGATTGCCTTCGGGCTGCTGGGATCAATGGTCTTTACCCTGGTGGCCATCCCGGTGCTGTTCGTGGTGGCGCACGGCCGTTCCCACCCTAGCCGCAAAGACAACGACGCGGCGAGGGCGGGGCACCCATTCAGTTTGAGTTCCTGGTTTCCCACCCTAGCCGCAAAAGCAAAAGCGCGGCGAGGGTGGGCCACCCAGAATTTGTTGCTTGTCCTGCTGGCGCTCACCTGCGTGGCGCGCGCGGAGACGCAGCGCATGACGCTGGATGAGGCCGTGGCGCTGGCCACGCACCAGAGCTCGACGGCCAAGCTGGCGCACCTGAAGGCCAAGGAAATGGATGCGCGGGTGACCGAGGCGCGGGCCAACTACTTTCCGGTGCTGAACAACGAGAGCAGCGGCGCCCACCTGCGGGAAATCGAGCACATGGAATTCCCCATGGGCGCATTGGGGGTCTACGAGATCCCCAACATTTTCCCCATCCCTGGGAAGAACGTTTCGCTGCCGCTGGGGCACCACGACTTCATCCTGAGCACTACAACGGCGGCTCAGCCGCTGACCCAGTTGTTCAAGATCCACGCCGGGGTGAACGTGGCGCGGGCCGACGCGGGCATTGCCCACGACGACGAACGGCGGGCGGAGAATGAAATCACGCTGAAGATGAAGCAGCTTTACTACGGACTGCTGGCGGCGGAGCGGCGCAAGCAGGCGGCGGAGCTGCGCATCCAGGCCGGGGAAGAGCGCCTGGGCGAGGCCCGCAACGGCGTCGAGGCGGGCGCGGTGCTGGAGCTGAAGGTGCTGGAGGGCCAGGCGCAGATTGCCGACGCGCGCCATGCGCTGGGGACGCTGGAGGACGCCATCAGCGACATGAAGGTGGAGTTCAACGATTTGACCGGCCTGCCCCTGGATACCGAGGTGGAACTGGTGACGCCGGAGCCGGAGACCGTCGATGTAACCGCGGGCGATTTGGAAGCTGCGGCGATCGAGCACAACCCCGAGGTGGCGGCGGCCGAGCAGACGCTGAAAAAAGCGCGGGCCGGCCTGAGCGCGGCGCATGCGGAGTATATTCCAGAGGTTGGGGCGTTTGCGCAGTATGTCCACCAGGATGGCGTGCCGCTGCTGACGGAAAACAACGGCCTGATCGGTCTGCGCATGAACTGGACGCTGCTGGATTTTGGCAAGCGCAGCGGTCAGGTGCATGAGCGCCAGGCGCAGGTGGCCGAGGCGGAAGAGAATCTGAAGCATGTTGAGAATCGCGTGAGCGTGGAGATAGAAAAGGAAGTGCGCAAGGTGCGGCGCGCGGAGGACGGACTGGAAGCGGCGCGGGAAAGCGTGGCGGCGCGGGCGGAGATGCGGCGCATTACCGCCAACCAGGTGGAAGCGAACACCGCCAATGCCTCGGCGCTGAAGGAGGCCGCGGGGCAGCTTGCCGAGGCCGAGGCCGGGCTCTTTCAGGCAGAGGCGGAGCGCAGCATTGCCCGCGCTGAGCTGGAACGAACAGTGGGAGAACAGTAAATCAATTTGAATCGGCTTTTTGGGGAGGCAAAAGTGAAATACCGGATCTTGACCGTGAACAGGGAGTTTGGGAGCGGCGGAGGGCGCATTGCGCAAACCATTGCCGAGTGGCTGGGCTGGAAGCTGCTGGACCGCGACATTATCGACGCCATTGCCTACGCGGCCCATGTGGACAAGAATGTGGTCCGCCACTACGACGAGCATGTGGACTCCTGGCTGCGCCGCATCAATCAGCAGGCCATGCGCTCGGCGGCGCTGGCAGCGGGCCTGGAACTGGGCGAAGACTCGGTCTTCGATGCCGAGGAGATGGTGAAGATTTCGCAGAAGATCATCGAGAAGGCGCACGCCGACGGCAACTGCGTGATTGTGGGCCGCGGCTCGCAGTGCGTTCTGCAATGCCGGCCGGATGTGTTTCACGCCTTTGTCTACGCGCCCTACAAGGAGCGCATCGAGCGCCTGCGCAAGCGGCTGGAGAAGGGCGCCAATCCGGAAGCCCGCGCCCATACGGTGGATGAAGAACGGGCCAAGTATCTGCAACAGTATTTCAGCAAGTGCTGGACCAATCCTCACCTCTACGACCTGATGATCTCTTCGCACGAGGACGAGGACGCAACCGCCAGGGTGATTCTGTATGCCATGACGGGGAAGGTGGAGTAGGGAACAAGGAGCAGAAATGCACCCTGTCAGCAGTTGCGAGAAGGTGTCTGGCTTTAGCCTCTGAGGGTTGGTCCTTTCGACAGCCGCCATTCCCTCGGCGGCTAAAGCCGTTTCTCGCTCAGGCGCTTCCACGGCACGGCTGAAGCCGTGCCCTTTCAAGACCGGGAACGCCCGCCGAAGCTACTGCTCTTCCACGGTCTGCGTGGTCAGGTAGCGTTCGTAGCCCAGCTCCTCGATCTGGTGGGCCTGGGCTTCCAGCCAGTCCACGTGCTTTTCCTCGTCCTTGAGCAGGGCGACAAACAAGTCGCGCGAGCCGTTGTCCCGCTCGTCGGAGGCGAGGCGCACGGCCTCGTTGTACATGGCCACGGCTTCGATCTCCAGTTTCAGATCGGCGTGAATCATGGCCTTGACGTTGCTGCCGATGGAGAGGGCGAGCGGCTCCATGCTGGGCGTGCCGTCCAGAAACAGGATGCGCTCCATGATCTTTTCGGCGTGCTTCATCTCGTCGATGGACTGCTTCTTGATGTACTTGGCAATTTTCTCGTAGCCCCAGTTCTCGCACATTTCGGCGTGAACGAAGTACTGGTTGATGGCGGTGAGCTCCTCGCGAAGCGCACGATTCAACTGTTCGATGACCTTCGGATTACCCTTCATGGGCTGGATTTTACAAAACACCGGCGGCTTTGTAACGAAAAAATCGACGACCGCGGGGAAGGACCAGTTCTTGTTTTCCCACCCGGCTTCCTCATCCCTGCTCCCTGTTCCCTACTCCCTATTCCCTGTTCCCTGTTCCCTGCGGTAGTGACTTTAGTCGCTGCCCTTCTTCCGGCCGCGGCTTAGGCTGGGTTCATTCCAGATGATTTAACCCGGAGGGGAATTCGCCATGTTTTGCTACCAATGTGAACAGACCTCGCAAGGCCAGGGCTGCCAGACGATCGGCGTCTGCGGCAAGGATGAAAACACCGCCACGCTTCAGGATTTGCTGATTCACGCGCTCAAGGGCGTCAGCCAGTATGCGCACCGGGCGCGCCAGTTGGGCGCCGCCGATGCAGAGATCGACGCTTTCACCATCGAGGCGATCTTTGCCACGCTGACCAATGTCAACTTCGATGCCGACCGCGTGGCCGAGCTGGTTTACCGGGCCGCCGGGATGCGCGACCGGGCGCGCGCTCTCTATACCGAGGCCGCGGCCAAGGCGGGCGTGGTGGTTCAGACGCTCTCAGGGCCGGCCGCCTGGCAGCCCGCCGCCGAGCGCGAGGCACTGCTGGCGCAGGGACGCGAGCAGTTGATTCCGGCCGCGTTTCTGGCCGAGGGTAAGGAGATCAAGAACCTGGAAGAGCTGGTGGTCTATGGCCTGAAGGGCGTGGCCGCCTACGAGTACCACGCCCAGGCCCTGGGATCGAGTTCGCCGGCGGCCGCCGCGGCCATCTACGCGCTGCTTTCTGCCCTGACCGAGCCGCACACCGCCGAGGAGTTGCTCGGCCTGGCGCTCAAGGTGGGCGAGCTGAACTATAGCGTGATTGAGCAACTGGACAAGGCGCACACCGAGACCTTCGGCGACCCGGTTCCGGCGCCGGTGCGGCTGCATCCGCTGGCGGGCAAGGCCATCCTGGTCAGCGGCCACGATCTGCACGACCTGTATCAACTGCTGGTGCAGACCGAGGGGCTGGGCATCAACATCTACACCCACGGCGAGATGCTGCCCGCGCACGGCTACCCCAAGCTCAAGGCATTCAAGCACCTGGCGGGCAACTACGGCGGGGCGTGGATCGACCAGGCGGAGGATTTCGACGCCTTCCCCGGCGCGGTGCTGATGACCTCGAACTGCATTCAGCAGCCCAAGCCCAGCTACAAGGCGCGGCTGTTTACCGCGGGCGCGGTGGCCTGGCCGGGCGTGGTGCACATTGCCGGGACCGACTTTGCGCCGGTGATTGCGGCTGCCCTGGACGCGCCGGGCTTCAGCGAGGACGGCCCGGCGGAGAGCATCACCACCGGCTTTGGCCACAACGCCGTGCTGGGCGTGGCCGGCACGGTGATCGACGCCGTGAAGTCGGGCGCGCTGCGCCGCTTCTTCCTCATCGGCGGCTGCGACGGAGCCCGCTCCGGGCGCAGCTATTACACCGAGCTGGCCGAGCAGGTGCCGCAGGATTGCGTGATCCTGACGCTGGCCTGCGGCAAGTATCGCTTCAACAAGCAGGAGTTCGGCACCCTGGGCGGGCTGCCCCGGCTCCTGGACCTGGGCCAGTGCAACGACGCCTACTCCGCCTTGAAGATTGCGCAGGCGCTGGCCGCGGCCTTTGAGTGCGGGGTGAACGACCTGCCGCTTTCGCTGGTGCTGAGCTGGTATGAACAGAAGGCGGTAGCCATTCTGCTCACCCTGCTGTGGATGGGGATTCGCAACATCCGCATCGGGCCCACGCTGCCAGCGTTCCTGTCGCCCGCGGTGCTGAAGCTGCTGAATGAGACCTACAACCTGATGCCGATTACCACGCCGGAGGAAGATCTGGCGGCGATGCTCGGCTAAGCAACTTGTCCATAGGCTTTGGACTTGAAGGGGCGGGCCTTACAGGCTGCGGAAAAAGGGCGAATTGGGGGCGAAATCCCCGAAAAGCAGGCTCCGGGGCTAAAGCCCGCGTGGATTCTGCCGGCTCTATGCGGGGGTTAAAACCCCCGCCTCCCTCCGTATTGAGTTTTCACAGCCTGCCAAGCCCGTTCCCTTCACCGTTCATCGCTTCAGGAAACGTACAAATGCATTGCCGCTTCCGTTCCACTCGTGGAAGCAAAAGAAATCGCGGCAATCCCCTGCATCGAGCCCTCGGCGACCGCTGTTTGTCGCCGGGGGCTTGGCGCGTCTGTCTGCTGGCCTGCCGGCAGGCGCAAAATAGAAGATTGGGCAGTGCGGCCACTTAGCCGCCAGGCCCAACCAAGGGAGACGGATTGATGCATGAGACTCGGACCAAGGTGGTTGCGTTCAATGGGAGCGCCAGAAAAGGCGGGAACACGGCCATTCTGCTCGGATATGTGTTGAAGGAACTGGAAAAGGAAGGGATTGAAACCGAGCTCATTGAACTGAGCGGGGTGAAGATTCACGGTTGCCTGGCCTGCCGCCGCTGCTCCATGAAGAAGGACCACCGCTGTGCGCAAACCAGCGATTTTGGCAACACCTGCATCGCCAAGATGGAAGAGGCGGACGGCATTCTGCTGGGCTCGCCCACCTATGTTGCCGACGTGACGCCGGAGATCAAGGCGCTGATGGACCGCGCCTGCCTGGTCTCGAAGGCCAACGGCGGGCTCTTCCGGCGCAAGGTGGGCGCGGCGGTGGTGGCGGTGCGCCGGGCGGGCGCCATTCACGCCTTCGACGCCCTGAACCACTTCTTCCTGATTAGCGAAATGATCGTTCCCGGCTCGTCGTATTGGAACATCGGCTTCGGCCTGGAGCCGGGCGATGTGGAGAGGGACGCGGAGGCCATCCAGACCATGAAGACGCTGGGCAAGAACATGGCCTGGCTGCTGAAGAAGACCCATGAGTAGGCGCTGACGGCATGATTTTGCGACTTGAGTTCCTGCTTTCCCAGGTCCCAAAATCGGGACCTGGGGCACCCAGCTGAAAATGCCGATCTTTGGCTCAGATGACTGGAGCGCTGATCAAAACAAGGCATACTGTCCGCCCGTACCAAATGAGACTATCCTGAATAGCAGGAGCTGCCGTTCCGCGGCGGTTCTTGCCAGGGTGGTCGAGGCGGATGTTCCGGACCGACCCTGATTGCCTCAGAGCGCTTTCGCGGCGCTGCTGAGGGTCTTCCGCCAAGCCCGAAGGCACTTGTCTGTGACCTTGTGTGGCATGTTGCAGATGAAGCGCCCGGCCTTGCAAAAGGAGAATTCCATGGACACAGCCGGATCCGACAAGTCGATTGCAAACGATGTTCTGCATCTGGGCAGCCAAAGCAAGCTGACCGCCGAAGAGATTGCCAAGGCCGTGGCGCACCACAAGCGGCACCATAGTGGAAGCCAACCGCAGCAGGCCGCTGGCAAGGCGGGCGGCAAGAAGGGCAAGTCCGGGAAATAGAGGCCTCTTCCTGTGGGCGCGTGCGACCCCACCCAGTGAGCTTGGGAAATGGCGCAGGCAAGTCCGGGGGTCGTGTTTTCCCATCCCTGAATCAAAGAACGATTCAAGGATGGGGCACCCAAATGATTGTTCGCACTCGCATCGAAAACGCTAGAAGAATGCGCGCGGGTCGATTTCGCTGGTCTCCTGGAGGATTCGGTCCAGCAACTTGCGATCTTCCCTGCTGAGGGCGGCGTGCTCCAACAGGTCGGGGCGGTTGGCCAGGGTCTTGCGCAACTGCTGCTCGCGCCGCCAGAGGCGAATCTGCTTGTGGTCGCCGTTGAGCAGCACCTCCGGGGTGCTGATGCCGCCAAACTCCGCCGGGCGGGTGAAGTGCGGATAATCCAGCAGGCCGCCGGCGCCGTACTGTGAACGCGGAACCCCTTCGACATCCGTGTCGATCTCGGCATCGGCCACGCCAAAGCTCTCAAATTCGCTGGAAGCCTCGTTGCCCAGCACGCCGGGAATGAGGCGCATGGTGGCATCCACCACGATGGCCGCAGCCAGTTCGCCCCCGCTGAGCACGTAGTCGCCGATGGACAGCTCCATATCGCAGTAGAGCTGGTTGATGCGCTCGTCCACGCCCTCATAGCGGCCGCAGAGCAGCACCAGACGGTCCAGTTGCGACAACTCGCGCGCCAGCGCCTGGGCAAACGGGCGGCCCTGCGCGGAGAGCAGAATCACGCGGGTGCGCGCGGCCGGGTCTGGAGCCGACTCTGTATCCTCCTGAAATGCCCTGTAACGCTCCGCCTTGGGCTGGATGCCCAGCGAAGCCAGCGCCTCGGCCAGGGGTTCGGGCTTGAGCACCATGCCCTCGCCGCCGCCGAAGGGGCGGTCGTCCACGGTGCGGTGGCGGTCGTGGGTGAAGGCGCGCAGATCGTGGAGGTTGACCTCGATCAGCCCATTGGTTTGCGCGCGCTGCACCACGCCGTTCTCGAAGATGCCGGTAAACAGGCCGGGAAAGATGGTGACAATCTCAAATTGCATACCTGTTGATGATAGCGGGAACGGGTGCCCCACCTTCACCGCGTTTTTGGCGGTTAAGGTGGGATATCTATTCCTGGCTTTTCGAACAAACATATAGCCGTTTACGCTCCTTCAGTGAATATTTTCCGGCGCAGGCGCGATTTCCGTGCCTCTCTTGCTGGAGTGTGCTTTACTGATGGCCAACTGCTATGGCTGACTTTGAAGCGCTGCTGAATCGCTGGCTGACGGCCGGCGTCCTGGATGCGGAGGCTGCCGGCCGCATCCGCGCCTGGGAGACGGAGCAAAAGCGCCCTGCCGGCTTGCGCTGGCAGGGCCTGGTTGCGCTGGTTCTGGGAGCTATGCTGCTGGCCTGCGGGGTGGTGCTGTTTGTCTCTGCCCACTGGGAGCAGATCGGCCCCGGCTGGCGCTATGCGCTGGTCATCGCCATGGTCGCCGTCTTCCATCTGGCCGGGGCTGTAGCACGGCAGGACAATCACAGCCTGTCTACCGCGCTGCACGCCGCGGGCACCGTCTCGACCGGCGCGGCCATTGCGCTGGTGGGGCAGATCTTCAATCTCCAGGAGCACTGGCCGGCGGCTGTGCTGCTGTGGGCCGTGGCCGCGCTGGCCGGCTGGATTCTGCTGCAGGATGAGGCCCAGGAGACGTTGACTCTGCTGCTCTTCCCGGCCTGGTTCTTTTCGGAGTTTGCGTTCCATGCAGACGGCCACATTGGCGAAAATGTCTATCTGGGCCGGTTCCTGGTCGTCTGGGCTGCTCTCTATCTCACCTTCTTCCTAGGTTCCAAGCACAAGCTGGTGCAGGGCATTCTCTTCGCGGCCGCGGCGATTGCCGCTGTGCTAGGAATTGCCATGCTTTTGACCGGCTGGCGTTCCTGGGCGTGGAGCCTGACCTATCTCTCCTTTCACCTGCGCATCTGGGGCTGGGCGGTCATCGCCGTCCTGCCGCTTTTCTTCTCCATCTTCCGGCTGCGCAAGAGCCTGCTTCCGGTGGCGGCGGCGCTGGTCTTCTCGATTGCGCTGCCCTGGTGCACACGAACCTGGACGGAAACCTACACCTACGAGGGCATTCACCGGGCCTTTAACCGCACCGAGCCCAACCTTGCCGCCCATGCGCTGGTGGCGGCCTTTGCCGTCTTCCTCATCTGGTGGGGCGTGCGGCTGGGCTCGCGGGCGCTGGTCAACCTGGGGGTGGTGGGGTTTGGGGTTGCGGTGGGGTGGTTCTACTTCAGCAACATCTTCGACAAGGTGGGCCGCTCGCTGGGCCTGATCGGGCTGGGGGTTCTGTTCCTGGCCGGGGGGTGGGCTCTGGAAAAGGCGCGGCGGGGGCTCACGGCCCGCATGGGCCAAAGCGGAGCGGAGGCGGCGCAATGAAACTCTCCAAGGCTTCCATCGCGCTGCTGGTGATCCAGTTGGCGCTGGTTTCGTCGATTGCGGCCAAGTATCTTTACCAGCGCTGGAGCTGCCCGCGGGTGTGGACGCGGACGGTGGCTTCCGACGCCCGACTGCCGATGCGGGGCCGCTATCTGAGCCTGCAAGTGGTGGTAGACGGCTGCCAGAGCACTCTGCCCTCCGCCAAGCTGGCGGTCTTTCCGCGGGATCTGGACGGCCGGGCGAAGGGGAACACCTATTCGATCGTCTCGCCCCAGCCCGTTCAATTCCAGGCCAGGCTCTCGGTGGAAGGCAACAAGCTGGTGGCGATCCGGTTGCAGAATCCCGAGAACCGCTCGGCGGGCGTGCTGGTGAACGCCTGGCCGGGAAGCTCCTGCGACGCTTTCCGGTTGCAGCAGCCGGTGGATTTCTACCTTGGGGAACACGCGGCGGCGCCGGCGGCGCTGCAGCCCGGCGAAGAGCTTTGGATCGAGGTCATGGTCCCGCCCAACGGCCCGCCCCGGCCGATTCAGTTGGCGCTCAAGCAGGCCGGGGTCTGGAAACCGCTGGCGTTTGACTAGAGAGCGGTTGCAGGAGTGGCTGGGTTCCTCTCCTTGCGACAGGAAAAAATCGCGGGGCACGGGGCAGAGACTATAAAAAGCCAATAGATATCCCACCTTAAGCGCAAAAGGCGCGCTGAAGGTGGGGCACCCGCTGCTTGGCGCGCCTGCTGCTCACAGATACTCGCGCACCATGCGCTGCCAGGTGGGCCAGTCGTGGGAGTTATACGCGTCCCAGATATGGAGCTGGTGGGAAATCTGCTTGGCGCTCAGAAGACGATCCAACTCCTGGCTTTGCGCCAGGCAGTGGTCGTCCAAGCCGGTAGCCAGCACGTAGCGGTTGCGGCGGCAGCGCTCGAGAAACCAGGGGTCAGTGAGGTTGGGCAGGTAGTGGGTGGGCAGGTTGTAGTAGCAGTCCTGGTCGTAGTAGCCGTGCAGAAAGCCGGAGACGTCAAAGGCGCCGGACAGGGAGAGCAGGCCGGTGAAGACGCCGGGATGGCGCAGCGCAATGTTGACGGCGTGGTAGCCGCCCAAGCTGCAGCCCAGCGCCTCCAGGCGCGGCTCCGGGTTGCGCCGGCGGATGAGGGGCAGGACTTCGCCGAGGACGTACTCCTCGTATTGCATGTGGCGCGCAATGCGAGCGCGCGGCGAGACGCCCTGGTTGTACCAGCTCTCCATGTCCACCGAGTCAAGGCAGTAGATCTGCAACTGGCCGGCTTCGATGCGGGGAGCCAGGGCGGCGATCATGCCGCGGTCTTCAAACTCGAAGAAGCGCCCGCCGGAGGTGGGAAAGACCACCACGGGCAGGCCGGCATGGCCAAAGACCAGCAGTTCCATCTCTCTGCCGAGGCGGCTGGAGTCCCACTTTGCATATTCGCGAACCATGAGTCGAGCGCTCCCTGGCGGAACTGTATCTCACCTGGCGAAGCCCTTCCCAGGGCGGGGGCGGGCCGCTTTTCCTGCTACTGGAAAGAACCGCCGCAGGGTCCGCGATGGGAAGCCTGCGATTGGAGAACCGCCCGTTTGTTGATACTGTAGCAGCCGGGGTTGCCGTTGCCGCGGGGTGCGCCGCGCGCGGCCGGACGATATCCGTTGCTCACGGCAAGAGGACCGCAGGAATTGGATCTGGAATCACAACCGGAAGCGCAGCAGCAGGCCTTGCCCGCGGCGGGCGCGGCCACGCCTCATCCGCGGCTGCGGCTGCATCGGGGCTTTGCCAGCCACTTTCTGCCCCAGAGCCGGGAGCTGGTGGTGTATGCGCCGCCGGGGTACGACCGCCAGCCGGAGCGAACCTATCCGGTGCTCTATCTGCACGATGGGCAAAACCTCTTCGATGGGCGCACTTCGTTCGTCCCCGGCCACACCTGGCAGGTGCGCGAACACGCCGATGCGGCCATCCGGGAGGGCGAAGTGGAGCCGCTGGTCATCGTGGGCATCGACCACGCCGGCGACCGGCGGCTGGCCGAATATACCCATGAGCAGGACGAGCAGAGGGTGGGCGGCGAGGCGGCGGCGTACGGCCGGATGCTGACCGAGGAGCTGATGCCGTGGATCGCCGCGCGCTACCGGGTGCGGGCGGAGCGCGCCTCGACCGGCCTGGGGGGCTCGTCTTTGGGCGGGCTGGTAAGCCTCAACCTGGGCCTGCGCCACCCCACTCTGTTCGGCAAGCTGGCGGTTCTGTCGCCCAGCGTGTGGTGGAACCAGAAGAGCATTCTGGACTATGTGGATGAGCGCGCGGCGGAGATTGGGGAGCGGCCGCGGCTGTGGCTGGACGTGGGCGACCGGGAGGGGCGGCAGGCGCTGCGCGACACCGAGCTGCTGCACCAGCGGCTGAAGGCCAACGGCTGGCAGCCCGAAGAGACGCTGCATTTTGAGCGCGCGGCCGGGGGAAGCCACGACGAACTGAGCTGGGCGCGGCGGGTGCGTCCCCTGCTGCGGTTTCTGTTTCCTGCAGGGGAGTGAAACGCAGGCAAAGGCATGCATCCAGCCGGGTCAGCTTGCTCCGGAGCGCAGTTTCGGCGATACTTAGGTGTTGTGTCTTGCGCGGCTGGGCACTCTTGTCCGGCCCTTTGTCAGGCGGGGCGAGCTTGCATCAGGAGTTTGCCGGCCGGGAATATCCCCAAAAGCCGGGGTACCTGCGGACAGGTAGTCGTCCGCGGGGTGGTTAAGACCGCAACAGAGCACTGGATTTTGAAAGGAACCGTATAGCCGTGGTGATGATTCGTTTGGCGCGTTTTGGCGCCCGCAAGCAGCCCTATTACCGGATCGTGGTCATTGAAAAGGACCGCGCCCGCAACGGCCGTTCGATCGAGGTCGTCGGCACCTACAACCCCCGCACCAACCCGGCTACCGTGGAGCTGAAGCACGAGCGCGTGGCCTACTGGCTTGGCGTGGGCGCACAGATTTCTCCCATTGTTGAGAAACTGGTGAAGAAGAACCCCGCTCCGGCCCCGGTTGCGGAGTCCGCAGCAGCCTAGAGTTTTTGCTCCTCCCCTGGGTGTGTGCGCGGGCCCTCGGAGCCGGCGCCCACACAATTGCTGACGGCGACGGGTGTGTGCTGATAGTATTCAGCGCACCGATACAAGTCGCTAATTTTTGGACCCATCCGGTCAGGGGCAAGTGCATGACCCAACTCGACATGGTCGCAGTAGACGAACTGGTCCGCGAAATTGCGCGGGCTCTGGTGGATGAACCGGCAGCTGTGGAAGTGGAGTCAGTGAACCGCGAGGAAAACACGGTTCTGAAGCTTCGCGTGTCTCCGCAGGACGTGGGCAAGGTGATCGGCAAGCAGGGTCGCACCGCCCGTTCGGTGCGCACCATCCTGGGCGCCGTAAGCATGAAGCTGCACCATCGCTACACGCTCGACATCCTGGAAGAAGACGAACAAGCCTAACAGCGCGGCGGTTGCTCAGGCATCCGGCGCCAGCCGGAGGCGGCAATGACGGCAGCGGAAGAATGGGTCTGGCTGGCACGGATTCGCCGCCCGCAAGGACGCAAAGGCGAAGTTCTCGCCGAGATTCTCACCGATTTCCCTGAAAAATTTGCCGAGCGGCGGCAGCTTTGGCTGCTGAGCACCCCTGCCGCGGGTGGCGGCCCCTCCGCGGCCCCAGCGAAAGTCGCGGCCCCGCGCAAGGCCACGCTGGTGGACCACTGGCTGCACAAGGGCGGCGTGGTGCTGCATTTTGCCGGGGTGAACTCGATTACCGCGGCCGAGGCGCTGGCCGGCCTGGTGGTCGCCGTTCCTTTGGCGGAACGCGCGCCGCTGGGCGAGGATGAGGTCTATATCGCCGACCTGATGGGCTGCTCCCTGGTGGATGTGTCCGGTGCGGCGCCGGTAGTGGTGGGCGAGATTGAAGACGTGGACCGAACCGCCGGGCCGGTGGCCCTGCTGGTGGTGCACGGCGCGGCGGGCGAGGTGCTGGTTCCTTTTGCCAAGAGCTTTCTGCGCAATCTGGACCTGGCCGCGAAGCGGGTGGAGATGGCCCTGCCCGAGGGACTTACCGACTTGAACGCACCGGGAAGAGGCTGACGCGGCTGCGAACCTCGCGCAAAGGTCCCTCAGGGGCTAAAGCCCAGGTTGAGTTTGTGGCATTGTCCAGCCGGGCACTTCCTTTACATTTCAGACCGGGCAGATGGTTTACACATTGGTCCGGTTTTGGGGGGTTGTTTTTGACTCATCTGCCCGCCGTAGTCGTGCCTGTGGGAAGGTGGGAATCCC